>VFQR01000127.1_pt1 | contig 177538 bp, 145 predicted proteins | sample 3512321 | NCBI WGS metagenome assembly VFQR01 (sample SAMN10412374, study PRJNA504923) | tailings metagenome | isolation source: Relicate 3 Philex TSF1 revegetated site | place: Philippines: Tuba, Benguet | collected 2017-08-29
GGCCGGACTGGACGATGTCGAAGAACTCGGCGCGGTTGTAGGCGATGCCGCCGCCCGTCCCGCCGAGCGTGAAGGAAGGACGGATGATCGCCGGCAGGCCGACATGGTCGAGCGCCTGGGCGGCCACCGCCATGGCATGGGCGATGTAGCGTTGCTTGCGGTCGCCTTCGCCGAGGTTCCACTGGTTTTCCAGATCGTCGAGGGCGGCATCGAGTGCGGCGGGCTCGACCGTTTCGCGCAATACAGCGCGGCGCGCCTCGTGCTTGCGGCGGTCGGCGTCCTTCACCTCGGTGGCGTTGGCGAGCATGGAGCGCGGCGTCTCCAGCCCGATGCGCGCCATGGCCTCGCGGAACAGCGCCCGGTCCTCGGCCATGTCGATGGCTTCCGCGTTGGCGCCGATCATCTCGACGCCGTAGCGCTCCAGCACGCCCATCCGGCGGAGAGACAGCGCGGTGTTGAGCGCGGTCTGGCCTCCCATGGTGGGCAGCAGCGCGTCAGGGCGCTCCTTGGCAATGATCTTGGCAACGACTTCCGGCGTGATCGGCTCGATATAGGTGGCGTCGGCCAGCTCCGGGTCGGTCATGATGGTGGCCGGGTTGGAGTTGACCAGGATGACGCGGTAGCCCTCGTTCTTCAGCGCCTTGCAGGCCTGTGTGCCCGAATAGTCGAACTCGCAGGCCTGGCCGATGACGATGGGGCCGGCCCCGATGATCAGGATCGACTTGATGTCGGTTCTCTTTGGCATGGACCACGTCTTTTTCGTTGCGTCTGCGCGGAGCCTCGGCGCGGGTTGCCCCGGCCGCTTGCGCAAGGTGTGAATCTGTCAGGCTAGGCGGGCTCTATAGGCGAGAAAGTGGGAGGGGGGAACCCCGGAAATGCCGGTGCGGGCCGCGTAATCGGTTCGCAACCATTGCGCGCGACGATGGGGGCGAGCGGGACGCGGAGGCGCGAGACCATGGACGGCTATCGGATCGTGCCGGGACGGCGGTTCTTCGACGTCGTGGCCACCTATGCCGGGGGCGGCAAGTACCTCACCGACGTCGTGACGGGCAAACTCGGGGAGATGGAACGGCAGAGCAAGGCGCGCATCGCCGCCGACGCGCGCAACTATCCGAACGACTCGACCGGCGCCGATCCGGTCCATGTCTACCCCTACCGCCCCATCGATCCCGAGCACCTGCCGAGAACGCTGAAGCTCAAGCGCGCGCGGCCGAAGGCGCTGCCGGAACTCGCGCCGATGATGTTCATGACCGGGGTCTCCGACCGGGTGCGGCGCGAAATCGAGGCTCTGCAGTCCGAGGGGCTGCGGTTCTATCCGGTCGATCTCGTCGACGAGGACACGGGCGAGCGGCTCGCCTACCACTGGATGCAGTTCACCGAGGAGGTCGACTGCCTCTGCTACACCTGCGGCGGCTTCGAGCGGCGGCGCACCGACACGGGGAAGGAGTACTGGTCGCGCAAGCGGGGCGAGGAACCGGAGTACATCATCGAAGAGAAGGTCGGCGACCGCCATATCCTTTTGCCGCGTAACCGCCGTGGAGCGCAGACTTTGTCCGACACGCTGGTGGCCCGGCTCGGCGACGGCTTCCTGCCGAAGATCAGCAAGCTGATGCCGCTCGGCGTGGTGACGGCGGTCAGGTAGTAGGGGGCGCGCGTCGTGGATGCCGCGCGAAACGAGGACCCGGCCGTGCCTCTCAATGGGTCCCGGATAACCTCTGCTTCGCTCCGGCTTCCGGGATGACGACCGCGAGGTGGTGTGCACTCCAGCAAGGGGCTGGGAACCGTCAATCGCTGCCTGAAAGGAACCCGTCCACCACCCGGTTGAAGCTTTCCGGCGATTCGAGGAAAGGGAAGTGCGCGCCGCCCTCGGCCTCATCGAACAGCACCAGGCGCGAGCCGGCGATGCGGCCGCTGATCCATTCCTGCGATTGCGGATTGACATGGCTGACCCTGCCGCCGATGACCAGCGTCGGCCGGTCGATGCGGTCGAATATCTCGCTCCAGTCGATCGTGCAGTGGTTGATGAAGAGTGCCGCGACCTGCCTGGGATCGACGCGCAGGTTCTCCTCCAGGAGAAAGGCACGCAGGTCGGGCGCAATCCCCTTCGTGATCATGCCGCCGAGAAATCCCTCGCGGGTGGCGTGGCCGTCGGGCCCGGCGATCTGCTCGGCGATGGCGACCATCGTCGCGGCGTCGAACAGGGCTCCCGCATTTGCCGCAGCCTCGTCGCTCATGCCCGGCTGGCGCATGACGGAGGCCGGTTCGTCGACGAGGACGAGCCTGTCTATCCACCCCGTTCCGTACAGATCGATCATCGCCCAGACGACGGACGAACCCATCGACCAGCCGAGCACGCTCGCCCGCTCGATGCCCTCGTGCTCCAGGAGTTCGCGCAAATCCTGAGCGAGGCGGTAGATGCGAAACCCGTGGCCGGGATTGGGGCTCCTGCCGTGGCCGCGGAAATCGGGCGCGATCACCCGCCTCGACTTCGAGAAATGTTCGATCTGATGGCGAAACATGGCGGCCGATTGCGACCAGCCATGGACCAGAAGAAGGACTTCGCCCTTACCCTCGTCGGCGTAGGAAATGACGGCCCCGTCGGTTGTGGTGAATGTCCTGTGCATCCGGATGCTCCTCCCTCTAGCAGCCGGTCTCTCCGCCGGCATGACGCAAGCATGGCAGCACGGCCCGCGATTGAGAAGCGCCGTCTCACTCCCTCGGCCGCTGCGGCCCGCCGGCAATGACGGCCACCTGGTCGCCGGTACGGGCGGGCCAGATGCGGATGGTGCGGTCGTCCGAGCCGGTGATGACGGTGCCCGCCGGCCCGAAGGCGACCGCATAGACGCGGCCGCGATGGCCGACGAGCTGCCTCGTCTCGCGACCGGTCTCCAGGTCCCAGAGGCGCGCCGTTCCGTCGAGCGCGCCGGACAGGATCGCCTTGCCGTCCTTCGCGACGTCGATGGCGTAGACGGTGCCGGAATGTCCTTCGAAGCTGCGGATCAGGCGGGTGTCGGCAGCGCTCCAGAGCTTGATCGAGAAGTCGCCGCTGCCGGTGACGAAGCGGCGGCCGTCGCCGAGGAAGACGATGCCGTAGGCGCCGCGCTCGTGGCCCTTCCAGGTGCGCAGGAGCTCGCCCTTCTGCGCGTCCCAGAGGCGCAACTCGCCATCGATCGATCCGGAGACGATGCGGCGTCCGTCCGGCGAGACGGCGACGCCCGAGAGCGGCCAGGCATGGCCAGGCAGCGCATGCAGGGCGCGGCGCGCCGCGATGTCCCACACGACCACGGCGCCGGTGTCATGTGCGCTGGCGGCGATGCGGCCGTCGGCGGAGAGCGCGAGCTTGCGCGCGCCGCCATTGGGGCCGGAGGAAAAGACGTGGACGACCGTGGCATCGGCCAGGCGGCGCAGCACGATGTCGCCGTCGTCGCCGGCCGTCAGCGCGTGCACGCTGTCGGGCAGGTAGAGCGCGGTGCGGGCCATGTCACGGTGGGTTCCCACGTCGCGGATTAGGGTACGGGTGGCGAAATCCCACAGCTTGATCGTGAAGTCGGTGCTGGCGCTCATGATCGTGCGGCCGTCGGGAGAAAGAGCGAGCCATACGATGGAGTCGCGGTGGCCGCCGGCCTCCGTCGGTGCGGGAAGCTGCGCGGGAGGGGCCGGTGCTACGGTCTGCGGCGTCTCGGGCCGGGCAGCGAGCGTCGTGGCCGGGGGGGCTGCGGGCGGCGGTTCCTCGCCACGCGCGGGTTCGGGAGGCGGTGCGGCTACGGCAGGCGGTCGCACAGCCGGGCGGTCCGGAGCGGGTGCGACCGCCATTTCGGGCGCGACATCGCCGGCGGATCGTTGCGGTCTCGATCCGGATGCCACGAAATCCCAGCCGACGAGGCCAACGACCAGCATGGCGAAAACCACCGGCAGTGCTCTCGGCGCGCCGTTGCGCGGGGCGGGTCGGGGATCGCCACGCCCGAAACGGAACGTCGCTGCTTCTGCCGGGGGTGGCGACCACAGAGCGGCGGCAGCCCGCAGGCAGGCGAGCGCCAGAGCCAAGAGGAAGGCGAGACGAAGGACGGCCAGCGCCCCGTCGGCATCGTTCCACTGGCCGCCGCGCCCGACGAGCGTCAGCACCAGCCAGGCGAGGCCCAGGCCGCCGACCCCCGCGAGGACGACCGCCAGCACCCTGTCCATGGACCTTGCCATCGTATGCGCCCCGATCGGTTGAACCCCGGGGCGAAGCTAGCCGGATTCCGGGCCGGGCAGAAGTGAAGGAGATCGCAGTTCCCGACCGCTCTAGCGCGTTTCGCCGGTGGTCGCCGAGAGCTTCGCCTCGGCTTCGTCGAGGCGGTCGGCGTAGTACCGGTCGTATGAGGTCTCGCCCATGTCGCGGTCGAATTTCCAGGCGGCGCGGATCGCGGCCATGCCGTCGCGGATCATCGCGGGGTCGCGCGTCAGCGCGCCGAGCTCGACGAGGGTGCCGCCGCGATTGTTTTCCGCCACCGCCCAGTCGTAGGGCAGGCGCTCGTAGGTCCATTCCTGCTGCGCGGCCTCGAAGGCGGCGAGCGAGGCGCGCAGGAGCGCGACGTCGCCCGTGCGCCGGCCGATGAGATAGAGGGCGTCGCCCATGTTGTTCTGGGCGGTGCCCCAGTCGAGCGGACGTGCCTGGCGGGTCCACACCTCCATTATCGCGCGGTAGAGATCGACCGAGCGCTTGAGGCCGTCGAGATCGCCACGCTTGACGGCGAGCGACTTGACCGCGTTGGCCAGATTGTTGGTCGCAAGCGCCCAGTCGGCCGGAACACGGTCGCGCCGCCATTCCTCCAGCGCGTCCTCGAAACTGATGATCGCACCCTGGAGGATCGTCTCGTCGTCGCTCCAACGTCCGAGATCGAGATAGCTGTTGCCGATGTTGTTGGTGATGGAGGCCCAGTAGAGCGGGAAGCTCTGGCGCGTGAAGACATCGAGCGCAGCCTGGCTGATCCGGACCGATTCGACGAGCAGGCCGGCGGGGCCGTCGCGTCGCCCGATGAAGCTGAGAGCGCCGGCGAGATTGGAATGCGTCATGGCCCACAGGATCGGGTCGCTCTCGCGCGTGACGTGTTCGAGGACGCCGCGGAAGATGTCGGCCACCTCGCGCATGGTGGCGGTCGAACCGTCGCGCTCGCCGAGCACCGAAAGGGCGGCGGCGAGGTTGATGCGCGCGGTCGCCCACTCCCTCGGTTCCTCGTCGACGGAGAATTCCCCGGCGAGTTCGCGGTGGATGGCGACGGCGCGTTCCAGCGTGGCGGTTTCGGCCTCCCGCACGCCGAGCGCGGTCAGCGCGCTGGCGAGGTTGTTGCGGGCCCGGCGCACGCCGAGCACGTCGCTTCCCGCCGCAAAGGCCGGGACCGCCTCCTCGTAGAGGCCGGCGGCCTCGCGCAGCATTTCGGGGCTTCCGCGCTGCCTTCCGAGAACCTGGAGGGCGTTGGCGATCTGCAGCTTCGCCTCGGCCATCGCGACGGGGGAGGCGAGGCGGGCGGCGGCCGCGAAGGTCGTGGCGCGACCGGCAACGACCTGTTCCAGAACCGCCGCGTCGCCCTCGTATTCGCCCGTCCGGTAGGAGGCGATGACGGCGCGGCGCAGGTAGTCCCAGGCGAGCGCGTCGTCCCAGCGCTCGACCTCGTCGTAGGCGTTGCGGTAGTCGATCGCGGCACGGCGATAGTCGAAGGCGAGTTCCAGCGCGGCGGCGCTTTCGGCATAGACGCGCGCGAATTCGATCCGCCGCTCGCGAAGCTGGCTCTCGACGTCGTCGAGGTCGCGCGAGAGCTCGGCGACGCGGGCCTTGGCTTGCGCATGCAGGTCGATCGCGGTGGCGAGCGCACCTTCCTCGATGGCGGTGCCAGCCAGCGCGGCCAGGCGCACGATCTCCGGATCGGAACGCGACAGCACGGCGCGCTCCGCCATGATCTCGGCAAGGCGTTCGCTCTGGGCGCGCAGCATGGCGTCGAGGCGGGCGGGATCGGAAGGCGCCTCGGCGCCGAGCGCGCGCAGCATGCCGTAGACCGCGTCCATGGGCACGTTGCCGTCGGCCGCCACCTTCTCGACCTGGCGGCGGCCGATATCCGGCAAGGCGGCGATGGACAACAGCAGCTGGCGCCGCTCGGCGAGGATCGCGCCCTCGGCGCCCTCGACCGGCTCGGGTGCGGCGCCGAAATAGAGGAGCCGGCGCAGGCTCTCGTTGACCCACGGGCGCTGGCGACCGGCTGTCTTGAGATAGACCTCCTCGGCGACCATGCGCATGACGGTGCCGAATTCCTCGCCGGCCATGGCCGAGAGGTGACGGACGACGGCGGCGGCGTAGGGGCTGTTGCCGCCTTCCGCGCCGTCGAGCGCTTGGCGCCCGGGCTCGGCCGCGAAGCCGACGACCATGCCGAGATTGCCGATCGCCGGGGCGGGCGCGGCGGCGAGCGCGCGGGCGCCGCGCGTCTCGGCGAGCCCGCCCGCGGACACCGCGACGGCCTCGCTGCCCGGTGCCTGGCGCAGCACGGCGCCCTGCGGAAACGGGTTGTCGCGGCAGGCATCGAGCAGGACGATCGCCACGGGCACGGCCTTGCGGAGGCGCTCCAGGATCGCGGAGAGCGGCACCAGCCGCGCCGACGCGTCTTCCAGCGCGGAGATGTCGGCGTCGACCGGGACGAGCCAGTTCTCTCCGCCCGCCTCGATGCCGTGGCCGGCATAGTAGAGCACGGCGACGTCGGCATCGGCCGCATCCTCGACGAAACGCTCGACATCTCGGGCGAGGCTCACGGCGTCGCGGTCGGCGCGGCGTACCGAATCGAAGCCGAGCCGGGAGAGCAGATCCTCGATCGCGTCGGCATCGCGGCCGGGATTGGCGAGCGGCGAGAGGTGTTCGTAGGCGCCGTTGCCGATGACGAGCGCGACGCCACGCAGTTCCTGGCCATGCGCGGGGTCATGCGCGGGGAAGGCGGCGAGCCAGAGGATCGCCGCCAGACGGAGAAGCCGCCCGACCGTATTCGGCATGTCACGCCAGCGCATCGTTGCCTTCCCGGACCGGCGCCGACTATTCCCAAGCCGCAGGCGCAGGGCAAGTGGGTCCGGGTCCCGGCGGTCGCGAAGGGCAGAGCCGCCCGCGCGGCGAGGGGCGGGCGTGCGGTAGCCGCTCAGCGCTTTCGCAGCGTGGCGGGCAGGCCGCCCTTGGGACGGATGGTGATGGAGGCGAAGGGAGGGATGCGTTCCTTCGCGTGCACCTCGTAGCGGAAGCGCTGCAGGAGCGTGACGAGGACCAGCACCGTCTCGATCATGGCGAAACGCATGCCGATGCAGATGCGCGGACCGCCGCCGAAGGGCAGGTAGGCGAAGCGCGGCATGCGCTTCTGGTAGCCCTCGTCCCAGCGGGAGGGGTCGAAGGCCTCGGGATCGGGAAAGGTCTTCGGGTCACGGTGGATGGCGTAGGCGCAGATGACGATGGTGGTACCCTTCGGCACCAGCGCACCGCCGACCTCGCAATCCTCGACCGCCTCGCGGCCGACGCTCCAGACCGGCGGATAGAGGCGCAGCACCTCCATGACGACCTTGTCGGCATATTTGAGGTTCGGCAGGTCGGCCTGGGTGGGCGGCCGGCCCTGCAGCGCTTCGTCGATCTCTGCGAGGAGCCTGGCTTCGATATCGGGATGCTGGCCGATCAGCATGAGCGCCCAGGTCAGCGTCAGCGCCGTCGTCTCGTGGCCGGCGAGAAGCAGGTTCACGGCCTCGTCGCGCAACTGCCGGTCGGACATCGGCCGGCCGTTCTCGTCGCGTGCCTTGATGAGCATGGACAGCAGGTCGCCCTTGTCCTCGCCGCTGGCGCGGCGGCTCTTGACGATGCCGGCAATGAGGTCGTCGATGGTGCGCAGCGCCCGGCGATAGCGGAAATTGCCCGGGATCGGCACCCAGTCCGGAATGACGAAGGGGCGGGCGAAGCGCGCCACGATCTCGTCGGAGAGGATGTCGACGGCCTCGTGGATGCCGGCCACCTCCTCGCGCAGCTCGGCGTCGAACATGGTCTTGGCGGCGATGCGGAGCGCGAGCCCCATCATCTCGGCGTGCATGTCGCGGGTCTCGCCGTCGGCCCAGCGCGCGGTGGTGGCCTCCGTCATGCCGACCATGATCTCGGGATAGGCGGCGAGGCGCTGGCCGGAGAAGGCGGGCGCTGCGAGGCGCCGCTGCTTCTGCCAGGAAGCGCCCTCGTTGGTGAGCAGCCCGTTGCCGAAGATCGCGGTCACGTGGCGCCAGAAGAACGAGTTCTTGTGGAACTTCATGTGCTCCTTGACGAGCACGGTCTCGATGTCGTCGGAACCGGCCAGGAGCAGGGTGGGCCATGCGCCGAGCCTGAGGAAGACGGTGTCGCCGTGCTCGCGATGCGACCTGACGAAGAAGCCGATGACGTCGGCCGCGAGGCTGGGCAGGTGGCCCAGCACGGGAAAGGCGCGGGGGCTCGGCGCGGCGAGCGCGGAGGGCAGGCCCGGCGAAAGGGCTGGAGCGGTTTCGGCCATGGTCTATCCGGCAGGTGGCGAAGCGGAGCGGCAGCTTCGGCCGAAGGCGCCGGCCAAGTCAATTCCAATCGGTCGCCGGAACCGCCGCGAGGCGCCCGCGTTCACAGGCGGCGCGCGTCATCGTGACCCGCGCCATCGGGAGAGAGCGTCATGGCGACGAAGACGACAGCGGGAAAGGCGACGACCGCGACCGGCAAGAAGGCTGCCAGCGGATTGAAGCGAGCCACGGCCAAGGAAGAGAAGAAGGTAGAGGCGAAGATGGGCAAGGACCTCAAGAAGGGCCCTGCGCGGGTGATCGAGCGTTCGAAGAGCTCGGACGGCAAGAGCCCGGGCACCAAGCAGAAGAGCTGACGTGAGGAGGGAGCCGGGACCACGCGCCCCGGCTCCGTCTCAGGCCGCGCAGCGCAGCAGCCCGGACGAGGGGCGACGCTGCAGGCTGCGTCGGGGCCGGCCGGCACGTTCGCCCGCCGAATGTCCGTGCGTGCCCGCAAGCCGCATGCCGACCGCGATCATCCTGACGGCGTCCTCGGCCGCGCGCACGATCAGCTTGGCGGCATCGGCGATGGCCTCGTCGAGCGAGCACGGGCGCTTGAGGATCGATGCGAAGGCGTCGATGCCGTGGTCGAAATTGATCGCCGCGCCCTTGCCGATCGTTCCGGCGATCGCGACCACCGGCACGCCGAGGCCCCTGGCCCGTCGTGCGACCTCGGCAGGGATCTTGCCGAAGGGCGTCTGCCCGTCGAGGCTGCCTTCGGCCGTGAGGACCAGATCGGCGCCAGCGATCATCGCGTCGAGGTCCAGATGGCGCATGACCACGTCGTAGCGCGGACGAAGCCGGCCGCCGAGCAGCCCCATCACAGCCGCGCCGACACCGCCGGACGCGCCGGCGCCCGGTGCCAGGGCGACGTCTATCCCGGTCGCCTCGACGACGCGCGCGGCAAGCACGTCCATCGCCGATGCCAGTCGCTCGACCAGTTCCGGAGCCGCGCCCTTCTGCGGACCGAAGACGCGCGCGACGCCGCGCGGGCCGGTCAGGAGATTGTGCCAATTGACGGCAGCCTCGATGCGGACCGTGTCGAGGCGCGGGTCGCGGCCCGACAGGTCGATGCGGGCCAGACGTTCGAGCGCGGTGCCGCCGGGCTCGAGGTCGCATCCCTCGGCATCGAGAAACCGCACGCCGAGCGCGGATGCCATGCCGGCGCCGGCATCGTTGATGCCGCTGTCGCCGCAGCCGAGAAGGATGCGCCTTGCCCCGGCGTCGAGCGCGGCGCGGATCAGTTCGCCGACGCCGCGGCTGGTGGTGCGGCCGGGATCGCGCATGTCGCGGGGCACGAGGCAAAGCCCTGCCGCCGCCGCAAGCTCGACGACCGCGGTATCGCGGTCGCACCCGCCCAGGAAACCGTAATGCGCATCGACGGGCTGGCCGATCGGTCCGGTCACGGTCATCCGGTGGATCGTGCCGCCGGTGGCCTCGACCAGCGCGTCGACGAACCCTTCGCCGCCATCGACCAGCGGCGCCTTCACGATCGTCGCGTCCGGCAGGGCGCGGCGTACGCCTTCGGCGATGCAGTCGGCGACCCGCCCGGCGCCGAGGCATTCCTTGAAACCCGATGGTGCGACGAGGATGGTCATCGTCATGGCGCTGCTTCCCTGATTGGTCTGTCGCAGGGGAGACGGGCGGGGGCGGCCGATATTCCCGATGCCGGCGCAAAATTACGCCGGCGAAGGGAGGGCGTCAGTGCGCCATGCCGAGCAGCGGCCAGTAGAAGAGCGCGAAGCCGACGAGCGCGACCACGAAGGGTGGCAACAGCCAGAACGAGAGCCTGAGCAGATCGCGCTGGCCGAAAGCCGGGTCTTCGCCGCCGCCGAAGATCGCCACCGGCTTCGCCGAGACGAGGAAGGTCTGGCAGAAGCCGGAGGCGAGCGTGCTGGCCAGGATGAGCACCGCCGGATTTACGCCCAGCCCCGAAAGCGGAAGCGCCAGCGCGGGCACGAGCACGGCTACCCGGGCCGTCCGCGACACGATCACCAGGTGGGCCAGCGCGGAAGCGACGACGACGAAGGACAGGACGAGCCAAGACGGGGGCGCCGCGGCGCCCGCCCAGAGGCCGGCCACCCCGGAGGCGAGCCAGTCGGCGGCGCCCGAGCCGACGAGCGCCTGGCCCAGCGTCAGCGTCGCGGCGAGGAAGAGGATCAGGTCCCAGTCGACGGCCGCCAGCGCCTTCCTGAAGGACAGCCCGGATACCAGGGGGGTGGTCGCGGCGAGGGCGCCGAGCATGGCCACGACGCCGAGGCCGAGGCCGTGCAGCCGCTCGCTCGCCCACAGTGCGATCGTTGCCGCGACGACGCCGACAAGCCGCCAGTCGGCCGCGCGCAGGGGCTGGACAGGTGGCACGGAAACGCAAAGCGGCGCGCGGCGCTCGTCGCGGCGCAGGAAAACGAGGAGCAGGGTCGCGCAGGCGACCAGGCTCGACAGGAGCGCGAAGGGTGCGGCGAGCAGGAGCCACCGGCCATAGCCGATCAGGTCCATGCCCCCGGCGCGGATGAAGTCGGTCGCGACCAGATGTGCGCCCGCGCCGGTCAGGGCGGCGGCGGCCGAGAAAAGGATGACGGTGGGAAACAGCAGACCAAGCGCCCGCACGGCGCGCCGGTCGAGGCCCGGACGCAGCGCTTCGAAGACCGGCCGGAGCGCGGCGGCGCGGGCCGAAGTCGAGGGAATGAGAAAGGCGGTCGCGAAGATCGCCAGCGTCGACGCCCAGAACAGACCCGAGACGGTCGCGCAGCGAGCGACGAGCCGCCCGGTCAGGACCGCGGTGAGGCCGGACCGTGCAAGCGCGGCGGCGATGACGAACGCGCCCAGCATCAGCCAGACGATCTCGCTGCCAAGGGAGGCATAGAGCGCTTCGGCCTCGACCGCGCCGGTTGCCACGGCGGCGAGCGCGGCGGCGACCGCCACGGCCGTCTGCGGCAGGCGCAGGACAGTCCAGCCAAGCATGGCTGCCGCGAAGACCACGATCGACAGGGCGCCGTCGCGCGGCAGGGTGGTGGATTGCGCCAGCATCCACGACAGCGCCGCAAGGAGCAGGGCCGACACGAGAAGCCGCGAACCGGTCACGGAAAGGGCTTCGGTCATGGCCGATCGGGTGTGGGCATCTTGCGTCGAGGCGGGCATCTTCACGTCGAAATATCTCTGGATCCGATCGGCTGAACGTATTCGCGCACGGATTATTCCCGTTTCAACCATAGCTTGTGCGAAAGCGCGCAATATCACCCGCGGCCGAAAGTCAAATTTAAGGTCTTGGAAATACGCTCTCAGTCGAGGGACTTTCGCCAGAAAAAGTCCGACAGACTGGACAAGGGTTGTGTCAGGCCGCTTCAATCGAAGAAAGCTGCGCTATGCACTGCTGTCGCCAGCGAACCTGCCGGCAGCGATCGCCGTGCTCGTGGTCAGCGTCTTCGGAATCTTCGCCGACCACCTGCAGCGCGCGGTCCATCGCGAGGCGCTGAGGGCGGAAGTGCTGATGGAGCTCAGCCTCGTGCGCGCGCGGCTCGAGGGCAGCATCAACGGCACGATACAGCTCGTAAAGGGGCTGGTGGCGGTCGTCGCGACCGAACCGGACATGGGCCAGGCAAGGTTCGAGGAACTGACCGGCACGCTCTTCAGGGGCGGTTCGCCGCTCAGGGCGGTCGCCGGCGCGCCCGACCTGGTGGTGCGGCTGATGTATCCGCTCCAAGGCAACGAGCAGGCGGTCGGGCTCGACTACAACCGCAACGAGGCGCAGCGCGCGGCCGCCCTGCGCGCACGCAATTCGACCGAACTCGTCGTCGCCGGCCCTGTGGACCTCATTCAGGGCGGGCGCGGCTTCATCGGGCGCTTTCCCGTATTCCTCGACGCCACGCGATCCAACGGCTCCTTCTGGGGGCTGGTCTCGGCGGTTATCGACGAGGAGAAGCTCTACCGCGACAGCGGCCTCTTCGATCCGGCGCTCAAGATCGACATCGCGATCCGCGGCAAGGACGCGCTGGGCGATTTCGGCGACCATTTCTTCGGAAACCCCAAGATATTCCTGGCCGATCCCGTGACGGCCGACGTGGTGCTGCCGTTCGGGTCCTGGCGCGTGGCCGCGATGCCCAAGGGCGGCTGGGACACGGTGCCGGCGAGCCTGTGGCTGATGCGGCTGTTCATGACGCTGGTGGCGATCGGGCTGGCGGTTCCGCTGCTGATGCTCGGCCACATGTACCGGGACCGGCAGCGCAGCTTCATCAAGCTGAGACGCCGCAAGCAGCAGCTCAAGATCATCTCGCGCCGGCTCGAACTCGCGCTCGACGTCTCGCGAATCGGCGTCTGGGAAATGGACATCAAGACCGGCGTCGTGACCTGGGACGAGCAGTTGCGGAACATCTACAAGCTCGAGGTCGATCGCCGGCTGACCAGCGCCGACTGGGAAGCGGCCGTCCACCCAGAAGACCGGGAAGCGGCGATCCTGGCCTACCGGAAGGCCGTCGAGACGCGGTCGGACTACGCCTCGGAATTCCGCATCGTGCTCGACGACGGCACGGTCAAGCACCTGCGCACGCGCGCGACCTTCTACGAGGATGACGACGGCGCGACCAAGATGATCGGCGCCGAGTGGGACACCAGCGAAGACATCGCGCTCAACCAGGCGCTGGAGCGGGCCAAGACGCTGGCGGAGGAAAAGAGCACGGCGCTGCAGAGTGCGAACCGCCGGATCGAATACAACGCGCTGCACGATTCACTCACCGAACTGCCCAATCGGCGATACCTCGACGCCAGGCTCGACGAATGGCGCCAGCAGAAGGCCGGTCAGGTGGCGCTGCTGCATATCGACCTCGACCGGTTCAAGCAGATCAACGACACGCTGGGCCACGCGGCGGGCGATGCGATGCTCGTCCACGCCTCGTCGGTGCTGAAGGCCAATGTCTGTCCCAACGACTTCGTGGCACGCATCGGCGGCGACGAGTTCGTCGTCGTCTGCCGCGACGGGATGGGCGACGGACGGCTTGCGGAACTGGCGACGCGCATCATCGAGAGGATGCGCCAGCCGGTGATCTACCACGGACACGAGTGCCGCTTCGGCGTCAGCATCGGCATAGCGCGCAGCGGCGACGGCGACTTCGATCCGCGCCGCCTCGTCGTCAATGCCGACATCGCTCTCTATCGCGCCAAGAGCCGCGGGCGAAACCGCTTCGAGTTCTTCACCGACCAGTTGCAGGAGGAGATCGTCTCCACCAAGCGCACGGCGGACGAGATACTGTGCGGGCTGGAGCGCGACGAGTTCGAACCGTACTTCCAGCCGCAGTTCGACGCGCGGACGCTCGAGATCGTCGGCGTGGAGGCGCTGGCGCGCTGGAGGCATCCCACACGCGGCCTGCTGGGACCGGATGCCTTCCTCAAGATTGCCGAGGAGCTGAACGTCGTCGCGGTGATCGACCGGCTGATCCTGGAAAAGACGCTGGCGCAGTTCGCGGAATGGGAGCGCCTCGGTCTGGGCATACCCAACGTCTCGGTCAACGTCTCGGCTCGCCGGCTGCAGGAGGACGAGCTGGTGAAGAGCCTGCGCGCGCTGGACATACGGCCGGGCACGGTCTCGTTCGAGCTCGTGGAATCCATCTTCCTCGACGACAATGACGAGGTGATCGTCTGGAACGTCGAGCAGATCAAGGAGCTGGGCATCGACATCGAGATCGACGATTTCGGCACCGGCTACGCCTCGATCGTGAGCCTGCTGAAGCTGAAGCCGAAGCGGCTCAAGCTCGACCGGCAACTCGTCATGCCGATCGAGGACGCGCCGGCGCAGCGGCACATCGTGCAATCGATGATCGAGATTGGCCGTTCGCTCGACATCGAGGTCATCGCCGAAGGGGTGGAGACGCTGGAGCACGCCCGCATCCTGCGCGACCTGGGCTGCGACATGCTGCAGGGCTACGCCTTCGCACCGGCCATGAGCGCACAGGCATTCATCGACTTCGTTCAGTCGCGAGCATGGCGCAAGGCGTCCTGAAGGCGCGTGCGCCGTCGCAAAATCACTGTGACTTCATGCAACCCTTCGGCTAGATTCCGGTTGTTTAAGGCCGTCGCGCGCCGCGCGCGGATGACGCCTTGGAGGGGTGCACCATGCGCTGGAGAGGCCGCCGGCAGAGCGACAACGTCGAGGACCGCCGCGGCGGCGGAGGCGCCGGCTTTCCTGGCGGGCTCGGCCGGGGCGGCGGTTTCCGCATCCCGATCGGAACGCGGACGGCAGGCGGCGGGGGAATTTCCGGGATCATCCTCATCGTCGTGCTGTTCCTGGTGCTGCGCGCCTGCGGCATCGATCCGCTGGAGCTGCTGGAAGGTACGGGACCGTCCGTGCCGGGCGGCGGCGGCCAGGTGACCACGCAGGGCGCGCCGGCGACCGACGAGATGTCGCAGTTCGTCCGAACCGTGCTCGCGGAGACGGAGGACACCTGGAAGGGCATCTTCGAAGCGGAGGGACAGGAATATCCGGAGCCTGCGCTGGTGCTGTTCGACGACCAGGTACGCAGCGCCTGCGGCTTCGCCTCGGCCGCCTCCGGTCCGTTCTACTGTCCCGGCGACCGCAAGGTCTATATCGACCTGCGCTTCTTCGACCAGCTCGAGCGGCAGTTCGACGCCGCGGGCGACTTCGCGCAGGCCTACGTGATCGCGCACGAGGTCGGCCACCACGTCCAGAACGTGATCGGCGTGCTGCCGCGCTTCGCCCAGATGCGCCAGTCGATGAGCCAGGAGGAGCAGAACCGGATGTCGGTCCGCGTGGAACTGCAGGCCGACTGCTTCGCCGGAATCTGGGCGCACTACACCGAGCAGAAGGGCCTGCTGGAGCAGGGAGATATCGCCGAGGCGCTGAACGCGGCAAACCAGATCGGTGACGACACGCTGCAGCGGCGCACCCAGGGCTACGTCGTGCCCGAGAGCTTCAACCACGGCACGTCAGAGCAGCGTGTCGAGTGGTTCCGGCGCGGGCTCGAAAGCGGCAGGCTCGGGGACTGCGACACATTCAACAGCCCGGTCTGATGGCCGACCGACTGGCGCATGGCCGGGAGAAGTTCGCGCCGCGGCTCGGCCGCGACGCCAACAGCCCGATCGATTTTCCCGCACGCGCGTGGCGCCAGATCCTGAAGCGCGTGTGGACCGAAAGCGAGCGCGATCGCATCATGATGGTGGCGGCGGGGGTGACGTTCTACCTCCTGCTCGCGCTCTTTCCGGCGCTCGCCGTCTTCGTGTCGATCTACGGCTTCGTCTCCGATCCCGCGACCATCGCGGACCACATCGCCTATCTGGGAAGGCTGCTGCCCACGGGTGGGCTGGAACTCATCGAGGGGCAGCTCGAGGCGTTGCTGGAGCGCGAGGTCAATGCGCTCAGCCTCGGCTTCTACATCGGCCTCGCGGTGGCGTTCTGGAGCGCGAACAACGGGGTCAAGGCGCTGTTCGACGCGATGAACGTCGCCTATGAGGAGACGGAGAAGCGCGGCTTCATCCATCTCAACCTCGTCTCCTTCCTCTTCACGCTGGGCGCGATGGCGATCGGCGCGGCGTTCCTGTTCGCCGTCGGCGTGGTGCCGGCCGTGCTGGCCTTTCTCGAACTCGACCGGTTCACCGAAATCCTCGTCCGCTTCCTGCGCTGGCCCGTGATGCTGGTGCTGGTGGCCGCGGGCATCACGCTGATCTACCGCTACGGCCCAAGCCGGGCGCCCGCCAAGTGGCGCTGGATCACATGGGGCGCGGGCATGGCAACGCTGGTGTGGATCGCCACCTCGATCCTGTTCTCCTTCTACCTGGAGAACTTCGCGGACTACTCCGTGACCTACGGCTCGCTGGGCGCGGTAATCGGCTTCATGGTGTGGGTCTGGATATCGGTGTTGATCCTGATCGTCGGCGCCGAACTCAACGCCGAGATGGAGCACCAGACCGCCTGCGACACGACTTCGGGCAGTCCGCGCCCAATGGGCGAGCGCGGCGCGGTCGTGGCCGACACCGTGGCTGGTCAGTAGGCTCTAGCGTTCGGCCAGGGCCGGTTCGCCGCGCCGCTGACGGATGAGGTTGGCGAAGCGGCGGAAGAGATAGTGCGAATCCTGGGGTCCCGGCGAGGCCTCGGGATGGTGCTGGACCGAGAAGACCGGCCTGCCGGTCAGAGCGATGCCGCAGTTCGAGCCGTCGAAGAGCGAAACGTGAGTCTCCTCAACGCCTTGAGGCAGCGACTTCTGGTCCACCGCGAAGCCGTGGTTCATGGAGACAATCTCCACCTTGCCGGTGGTGTGGTCCTTGACGGGATGATTGGCCCCGTGATGACCCTGGTGCATCTTCTCGGTGCGTCCACCCAGGGCAAGCGCCAGCATCTGATGTCCGAGGCAGATGCCGAACACGGGAAGCCCGCTGTCGACCAGTTCGCGGATGACGGGAACGGCGTATTCGCCGGTGGCGGCCGGGTCGCCCGGGCCGTTGGAGAGGAAGATGCCGTCGGGGTCGAGGGCCAGGATGTCGGCCGCCGACGTGGTGGCCGGCACGACGGTGACCCGTGCGCCGAGACCGGCAAGGAGGCGCAATATGTTGCGCTTCACGCCATAGTCTATGGCCACGATGTGCATGTCCCCTTCACCGAGCTCGGAATAGCCGTCGTTCCAGTTCCACGGACGCTCGCTCCAGGCGGAGGACTGTCCAGAGGTCACGTCGCGCGCGAGGTCGAGGCCCACGAGGCCGGACCAAGCGGCCGCCTTCGCCTTGAGGGCGTCGATGTCGAAGCGGCCGGCCGGATCGTGCGCGATGACCGCGTTCGGCATGCCGCGGTCGCGGATCAACGCCGTCAGGGCGCGCGTGTCGATGCCGGAAAGCGCGACGATGCCGCGCCGCTTCAGCCAGTCGTCGAGGTGGCCGCCGGAGCGGTAGTTGGACGGCGCCGTGATGGGAGCCTTGAAGACCGCGCCGACCGCGCCCGCGCGCCGCGCCGGGGCGAGATCCTCGATGTCCTCGTCATTGGCGCCGACATTGCCGATATGCGGGAAGGTGAAGGTGACGATCTGTCCGGCGTAGGACGGGTCGGTCAGGATTTCCTGATAGCCCGTCAGCGCCGTGTTGAAGCAGACTTCCGCGACCGCCTCGCCCTCGGCTCCGAGCCCGGTTCCCTCGATCACCGTGCCGTCCGCCAGCACCAGCACGGCTGTGGCGCGCGGCGCGGCCCAAGGGGCGGTCTTGTCGGCGGCAGCGGTCATCGAGGTCTCCACGTCAGGGGCGGGCGCGGCTTGAAAAGTGAGCCGCCAAGCGCCATATGGCGCGGCGAAAGGTCGGGCCGCACCCGATGCGGCCCCCGGCAACGTCATATGGTCCCGGCGAAGCGGCCGGACAATATGCGAAGCCGAATGGCAGGTCAATTGCACGAAGAGCAGTGGATTCCTGCGTCATAACCCAACGAAATCAGATGTTTACCGAACCAGAAACGGTTTGCATCGCAATTGCCGTCCGGCTAATGTCCGTGACGGCGACAGGAGTCATCGTCCATGCGCGACGTATTCGCCGACGCCCTGAAAGTGGCCATCAAGGGCCAGGACAAGCGTCGGATATCGACCATCCGCCTCATCCAGGCGGCCCTCAAGGATCGCGACATCGCAAACCGCGGCGCGGGCAAGGATCCGGTCTCCGACCAGGAAATCCTTCAGATGCTCGGCAAGATGGTCAAGCAGCGCGAGGATTCGGCGCGCGCCTTCGAGGAGGGCAACCGGATAGAGTTGGCCGAGCAGGAGCGCGAGGAGATCGCGATCATCAAAGGCTTCATGCCGCAGCAGTTCGGCGAGGACGAGGTCAAGCAGGCCTGTGCCCAGGTCATCGAGGAAGTCGGCGCGGACGGGCTGCGCGACATGGGCCGCTGCATGAACGCGCTCAAGGAGAAGTTCCCCGGCAAGATGGACTTCGGCAAGGCCAGCGGCATCGTCAAGACGATGCTGCAGTAGCACGGTAGCACCGGGGGGAGGGCCGCGCTCAGCGGTCCTTCCGCTTGCCCGACGCCCTGGACGCGAGGTTCAGAGCAACCGCCGCCCTTGTCAGCGCTTCCAGCGCCGCCTCGTCGATGGCGTCACCCCTCCCGATGTCGATCGCGCGCCTGACGTTGCCGTCGAGGCTGGCGTTGAACAGTCCCGAAGGATCGTCGAGGGCGGCGCCGCGCGCGAAGGTCAGCTTGACCTTGTCGCGGTAGGTCTCGCCCGTGCAGACGATACCGGAGCGGGACCATACCGGCACACCCCGCCATTTCCATTCCTCGACGATCACCGGGTCGGCCCGCCGGATGATGGCGCGGACGGCGGCGAGCGTGTCGCCGCGCCAGTCGCCGAGTTCGGCGATGCGTGCGTCGATGAGGCGGGAGGCGCTTTCGCCCGTCATGCCGCTGTCTCCTGTCTGCCGGGTCAAAGCTTCTCGCCGGGCAGGGCGGCCGCCTGCCTCACCCAGTCGGCGAAGCGCTGCTCGTCGAATGCGCCTTCGCGGATGTCGAGATAGCGGACTTCGCCGTGCTTCGATGTCCCTGGCGGCATGGGATCGAGGGAGGTGCCGCGGAAGAAGGTGACCTTCACGTAGTGGGTGAAACAGTGGAGGCTGAGGAACCAGCGGTCGTCCTCCACTCCGTAGAAGGGCGAGTTCCATTTCACCGCCTTGCGCACGCCCGGAACCGAGCGCTCCACGATGGAGTCGATGCGGCGGCCAAGCGCGCTTTTCCAGCCAGGCATGGCAGCGATATAGGCCTGTACCGGCGCGTCGCCATAGCCCTTGGCGATCTGCGGATTGCCGCCCGACAGGAGCACGGGCGCGGCCGGTTCCCCCTTTGTCATGCAGTTCCTTTCCCGCTTGGGTGCGCAAGAGGCCCATACCGCAATAGCCGGGCAGAAAGATGGAACGCAACGGGTGTCCTCGCGCCGCAGCTTTCGGGTGGCGGCGCGGACGCGACGGCGGCAGGATCGGCGCAAACGGGAGAGCGATACGCCATGGACACCGCCACGACGACGATCGATCCCGCGGCCGACGCCGCACGCATTCGCGCCGAGGCGATGGACTGGAGCGTCGTGTCGGGCGATCTCGACCGGCACGGCATGGCGATCCTTCCCGGCCTGCTGGAGCCGCAGGCGTGCCGGACGCTGCGCGAGCGCTACGACGAGGACGGGCTGTTCCGCAGCCGGATCGTCATGGCGCGGCACGGCTTCGGCAGGGGAGAGTACAAATATTTCGCCGATCCTCTTCCGCAGGGCATCGCGGCCCTGCGCGGGGCGCTCTATGCGCCGCTGTCGGAGATCGCCAATCGCTGGAACGAGGCGCTCGGCGTCGCGCGCCGATTTCCGCCGGGGCTGGCGGCGTTCCTGGCGGAATGCCGCGCGGCGGGCCAGGACAAGCCGACGCCGCTGATGCTGCGCTACGAGGCCGGCGACTACAACTGCCTCCACCAGGACGTCTATGGGGAGCACGTGTTCCCGCTCCAGGTGGCGGTGCTCCTGTCGCAGCCGGGAGAGGAGTTCACCGGGGGCGAGTTCGTGATGACGGAGCAGCGCCCGCGCATGCAGTCGCGCGTCGAGGTCGCGCCGCTCGCGATCGGCGACGCAGTGGTGTTTCCCGTCACCGATAGACCCGTGGCCGGCACGCGCGGGACCTACCGCGTGAAGCTCAGACACGGCGTCAGCCGCCTGCGGTCGGGCCGGCGCCACACGCTGGGCATCATCTTCCACAATGCGCGGTAGGGCGTTCAGATCGAGATCGCGCCGTTCAGCGGGGCGCTGGCGGACCAGCGAAAGCCGGCCGGACCGAAATCGACCGCGACTTCGGCGTCGAGCGCGAGCGCAACCATGTCGACGATGACGGAATGGCCGAAGCCCTTGCGCTTCGGCGCCAGGGCGGGCCTGGGCGACGTTTCGGTCCAGTTCATCGTGAAGCCGGGCCCGCCCACAGCCCATTCCAGCGCCACGACACCTTCGCCATGGGACAGCGCGCCATGCTTGAGGCTGTTGGTGGAAAGCTCGTGTATCGCCATGCCGAGTGTCTGGGCTGCGGTCGACGCGATCGTCACCTTCGGCCCTGACAGGCGGATGCGCGAACCGATCAGGTCGCCAAGATGGGTCAACTGGGCGCGGGCCAGTTCCTCGAGGTCGACACCGGTCCAGTTATGGCGCAGGAGCAAGTCGTTGGAGGCCGCGAGGCCCATCAGGCGATCGGAGAAGCTCTGCGCGAAGGCGTCGGCCTTGGCGTGACGCGCCGTCTGGCGGGCGACGGCCTGCACGACCGACAGGATGTTCTTCGTACGGTGGTTCAACTCGCCCATCAGCATGCGGTTGTGCTCCTCCGCGCGCCGGCGTTCGGAGATGTCGCGCACGAAGGCGGTAAAGACGGGCGGGTCCGAATCCGGAATCCGCACGATCGCGATCTCGGCCGGGAACTCGGTGCCGTCGGCCTTGAGCGCGGGCAGTTCGAGGCGCTTGTCGAGGACCCGGCTCTCGCCGGTCAACAGGTAGCGGTTCATCCCGTGCTCATGCGCCTCGCGCATGCCGGGCGGGATGATGCGTTCGGCCATCGGCTCGCCGATGACGGCGCCGCGATCGTGGCCGAAGAGCCTTTCGGCGGCCGTGTTGAACGCCACGAAGCGGCCCTGGTGATCGACGGTCACGATCGCGTCGAGCGCGGCGTTCATGATCGCGTCCTTGAGGCGTTCGCTGTCGTGCAGAGCGCGTTCGGCCTCGAGCCGGTCGGTGATGTCGTCATTGACCCCGACCATGCCCAGGAACGTGCCGTCGGGGCAGAAGCGTGGCCGCGCCTGGGTCCGCAGCGTCCGGTAGACGCCGTCGGCCCTGCGATAGCGTGCGCTGACCTCGAAGGGCGTGCGCGTCGCCATCGCGGCAGTGAAGGGTCCCGCGAGCTTTTCGATGTCCTCGGGATGCAGCGTCGCGCCCCAGTCGAAATCGGCGATGTCGTCGACGCCCCAGAAGCTGCGCTGTGCGGCATTGAGGTAGACGCAACGGCCCTCCGCGTCGCCCATCCACAGCATCGCCGGCGAGGTTTCCGACAGATGGTGGAGGTTCTCCGTCAACACGCGATGCGCCTCGGCGCGATCGGTGACGTCCTTTGCGGTGCCGACGACGAGACGGGAGGCCGCCGAGGCCGGGTCGCGGGAGAGATGAAGTGAAAGATGGCGCAGCCCGCCCGCGCCCACGACGCGGATGGTGCAGGCGATGGAGGCGTTCTCGTCGAGAACGCGCGCAATCGCCCTCTCGTAATGCGCCACGTCGTCGGGGTGAAGCCATGCCTCGGCGAGTTCGCCTGGCGGGACCGGCCCGGCGGACACGGGTCGGCCGAGGATGCGGTACATTTCCTGGTCGTGCCAGACGGCCGTGTCGCGCTCGAAGTCCAGCGAGAAGGCGGCGATGGGCTGGATGGCTTCTGGCTCTGCCATATGCGTTCGGGTGGTGCTCCGATGTCGGCCCCGGCCGGCGGAGGCCGGCGGTCGCGGCGACGGTCCTACAGAGGGCCGGTCGGTTTAGGAAACGGAAAAATGCGGCAGCGGCCGGGCGGTTGCATGCGAGGGGCCGATCCCGGGCCCTGCGGTGCAGAACGGCAACAGTGTCGCTGCGTCAGGTCGGCCCCGGCGCGGCGGATGGGGCCGGTGACGGGCGGCATCGGATGTGGACAGCGGGCACGGCGCCGAAAAGCCTTGGCGGTAGAGGTGGCGAGGCGCTAAGTCGGATGTCATCCCCACAATTGGCCCGCCATGCGCTTTCCGCCATCCTTCCTAGACGAACTCCGCGACCGGGTGCCGATCTCGGCCGTCGTCGGCATGCGCGTCACCTGGGATCGCAGGAAGACCAACGCCCAGCGCGGCGACTGGTGGGGATGCTGCCCCTTCCACGGCGAAAAGACGCCATCCTTCCACTGCGAGGACCGGAAGGGCCGGTATCACTGCTTCGGCTGCGGCGTTTCGGGCGATCATTTCCGCTTCTTGACGGATCTCGACGGGCTGAGCTTTCCCGAGGCCGTGGAGCACGTTGCCGAGCTTGCCGGCGTGCCGATGCCGGCGCGCGACGCACAGGAGGAGCGGCGGGAAAAGCAGCGGGCTTCGCTGATCGACGTAATGGAGATGGCAGCCGCCTTCTTCGAGGCGCGGCTGCAGGCGTCCGACGGTGCGAAGGCGCGCGCCTATCTGCGCGACCGCGGGCTGTCTTCCGCGACGCAGGGTGCGTTCAGGCTCGGCTATGCGCCAGACAGCCGCAACGCGCTGAAGGAGCACCTGGCGGCCAAGGGCGTGGCAAAGGAGGACATCGAGGCCTGCGGGCTCGTGGTGCACGGACCGGACATCCCGGTCTCCTACGATCGCTTCCGCGACAGGGTGATGTTTCCGATCGAGAATTCCAGGGGCAGGGTGATCGCGTTCGGGGGCCGGGCGCTGTCGCCGGACGTGCCGGCGAAGTATCTCAACTCGAACGACACCGAGCTCTTCCACAAGGGGGACGTGCTCTATAATTTCGCGCGCGCTCGCAAGGCGATCGAGAAGGACGGCACGGTGATCGCCGTCGAAGGATACATGGACACGATCGCGCTGGCCCAGGCGGGCTTCGCGCATGTCGTGGCACCGCTCGGCACGGCGTTGACGGAAAACCAGCTTGGGCTGCTGTGGCGCATGGCGAAGGAGCCGGTGCTCTGCTTCGATGGCGACCAGGCCGGGCTCAAGGCGGCGTGGCGGGCGGCGGACCTTGCGCTGCCGCTGCTGGAGGCGGGGCGCACGCTGCGCTTCGCGCTGCTGCCGGAGGGGCAGGACCCCGACGACCTCGTCAAGACGGGCGGGCCGGACGCCTTCGCGCGGGTGCTCGCCGAGGCGCGGCCGCTGGTCGACCTGCTGTGGTCCCGCGAGACGTCGGGCGGGGTTTTCGACACACCGGAAAGGCGCGCCGATCTCGAGCGGCGGCTGCGAGAGCTTTCGGGCCGGATACGCGACGAGAGCCTGCGCCGGCACTACGGCCAGGAGATGCGCGACCGTGTCCACGCCTTTTTCGGCGCCGCCCGCCAGCGCCAGGGACCCGACGGAAGGATGCAGGGCGGGGGAGGCAGGCCGGGCCAGGCCGCCGGCAGGCTTGCCGTCAGCGAGAGCCTGTCGCGTTCCGCGCTCGTCCGGAGCACCGGCACTTCGATGCCGCTCCGCGAGGCCGCGCTCATCGTGGCGCTTGCCAACCATCCCATGCTGCTGGACCAGCATTTCGAAGAGATCGAGCGGCTCGAATTCTCCAACGCAGAACTGGAGCGGCTGCATGGCGGGATACTCGACGCCGCCGCGCATGGCCAGGCGGCGACGCGCGAAGCCGTCGGGGAAGCGCTCGCGCGTCATGGTCTCGGCCGGGTGCTGGAGCGGGCGGAGGCGCTGGTCGCACGGGCGCGGCTGTGGCCGGCACAGCGGCAGGCCGCCTTCGAGGATGCCCGCGACGCCTTCCTGCAGGCGCTCCACTTGCACCGTAGCGCCTCCACTCTACATATGGAGCTCAAAGCTGCCGAAGCCGCGCTGGCGCGCGAACCCACAGACGAGAACTACCGCCACCTGATCGAAGTCCAGGCGCAGTTCCGCGACGTCCAGGCGACGGAGGCATTGATAGAGGGTTTTGGCGTTTCGTCCGGGCGCGCGAACCGTAGCTTCTGACCAATTAATTCGCTTTTTGGCATCGAATCGTGTCAGTGGCGCTTGACCTTCCGGCAGAATGCCGGAATCAGGACGATTCGAGACTGCGGGCCGCCGTCGCGGCCGAACCTTGAACCGACGGAGCGCAGCAGGCGAGCGGGCATCGACCCCGCGGGCTAACGGGACGGTCAATCGACCAAACATGCGGGCAGCGACCTCGCACCGGGCCAGCCGGAGCGTTCAGGGGCCGCAACCGTGGCAAGGGCCGGGCGCAGGCCTTCAGGAGAAGAAGAAGCATGGCGACAAAGGAAAAGGAAGAGGTCGAGACCGAACGCGAGGGCGCACCTGACGGCCCTTTGCTCGACCTCTCCGACGACGCGGTCAAGAAGATGATCAAGGCCGCCAAGAAGCGCGGCTACGTGACGATGGACGAGCTCAACGCCGTGCTTCCCTCGGAGGAGGTGACCTCCGAGCAGATCGAGGACACGATGGCGATGCTCTCCGACATGGGCATCAACGTCGTCGAGGATGACGAGGCCGCCGAAGAGGGCGAGGCCGAAACGCCCGAGTCCGCCGACGAGGACGCAAACGAGCTGGCCGAGCAGACGGGAACGGCCGTCGCCGCGCCCGCCAAGAAGGAGCCGACGGACCGCACCGACGATCCCGTGCGCATGTATCTGCGCGAGATGGGATCGGTGGAGCTTCTGTCGCGCGAGGGCGAGATCGCCATCGCCAAGCGCATCGAGGCCGGCCGCGAGACGATGATCGCGGGGCTGTGCGAGAGCCCGCTCACCTTCCAGGCCATCATCATCTGGCGCGACGAACTCAACGAAGCCAAGATTCTGCTGCGCGAGATCATCGATCTCGAGGCGACCTATGCTGGCCCCGAAGGCAAGCAGGCGCCCGTGGTGGCGCGTCCGGACGAGGACGAGAAGGCGAAGGTCGAGGACAAGCCGCGCCGCATGTCGCGCGACGACGACGACATCACCAATGTCGGCGGCGAATCGCGTCCGGAGGAAGAGGACGACGAGGAGGACGAAGCGAACCTGTCGCTGGCGGCCATGGAGGCCGAGCTGCGTCCGCAGGTCATGGAGACGCTCGACGTCATCGCCTCGACCTACAAGAAGCTTCGCAAGCTCCAGGACCAGCAGGTCGAGGCCCGGCTGGCCGCGACGGGCGCGCTGTCGTCCAGCCAGGAGCGCTCGTACAAGAAGCTGAAGGACGAGCTGATCACGGCCGTGAAGAGCCTGTCGCTCAACCAGAACCGCATCGAGGCGCTGGTCGAGCAGCTCTACGACATCAACAAGAGGCTGGTGCAGAACGAGGGGCGGCTGCTCAGGCTGGCCGAGAGCTACGGCGTGCGCCGCGAGGAATTCCTCAGGGAGTACCAGGGCTCCGAGCTCGACCCCAACTGGATCAAGTCGATCTCCAACCTCGCCAGCCGCGGCTGGAAGGAATTCACGCGCGGCGAGAAGGACACGATCCGCGACATCCGCGGCGAGATCCAGAACCTCGCGACGGAGACCGGCATCTCGATCGCCGAGTTCCGTCGGATCGTCAATCAGGTCCAGAAGGGCGAGCGCGAAGCCGCCATCGCCAAGAAGGAAATGGTCGAGGCCAATCTGCGGCTCGTGATCTCGATCGCCAAGAAATACACGAACCGAGGGCTGCAATTCCTTGATCTCATTCAGGAAGGCAACATCGGCCTGATGAAGGCGGTCGACAAGTTCGAGTATCGTCGCGGCTACAAGTTCTCCACCTATGCCACATGGTGGATCCGGCAGGCGATCACGCGCTCGATCGCCGACCAGGCGCGCACGATCCGCATTCCGGTGCACATGATCGAGACGATCAACAAGATCGTCAGGACGTCGCGCCAGATGCTGCACGAGATCGGCCGCGAGCCGACGCCGGAGGAACTGGCCGAGAAGCTCGCCATGCCGCTCGAGAAGGTGCGCAAGGTTCTGAAGATCGCCAAGGAGCCGATCAGCCTCGAGACGCCGGTCGGCGACGAGGAAGATTCGCATCTCGGCGACTTCATCGAGGACAAGAACGCGATCCTGCCGATCGATGCGGCGATCCAGGCCAATCTGCGCGAGACGACGACGCGGGTGCTCGCATCGCTGACCCCGCGCGAGGAGCGTGTGCTCAGGATGCGCTTCGGCATCGGCATGAACACCGACCACACGCTCGAGGAGGTGGGCCAGCAGTTCTCGGTCACGCGCGAGCGTATCCGCCAGATCGAGGCGAAGGCGCTGCGCAAGCTCAAGCATCCGAGCCGTTCCCGGAAGCTCAGGAGCTTCCTCGACAGCTGACACGCAAAGGGCGCCCCGGGGGCGCCCTTTTCGCATGATGGCGCGAGGCGTGCTATGGTCGCGGCATGAACAAGCATTTCACGCCCGATCTGGTCTGGCCGGAGACGACGCAGGCGGCCGACGGCATGCCGCGGCGACCGTGGAAGGTTGCCGAGATCGAGGCAATGCTGAGGGCGGGGATCATCGAGGAGAACGAGCGCTTCGAGCTGATCGGCGGGGAGGTGGTGCCGATGTCGCCGAAGGGTGCGCGTCACGAGATGGTCAAGATCGAGCTGAACCGGTTCCTGCAAAAAGCGGTGTCGGACGACGTGTCGGTGGCGCCGGAAACGACGCTGCGGCTCGACGACAAGAGTTTCGTCGAGCCCGATTTCTGCGTCTATCCGAGGCGGATCGCGCCGGGCGACATGCGCGGACACGACGTTCTGCTCGCCATCGAGGTGGCCGATACCAGCCTCAGATACGATCTCGGGCGCAAGATCGGCGTCTATGCGGCCTACGGCATTCCGGAAGTCTGGGTGATAGACGCGCTCGGCCTCGTGACGCACGTCCATCGCGCTCTCGGCGCGGAGGGCTATCGCGAGGTCGTGGAAAGGAGCGCGGACGACGAGCTGGCGGCGTATCGCGTCGACATCCGCGTAAGGCTTGCCGACCTCGGCCTGAGACCGACGGCGGACTGAACCCTCAGGGCGCGGCGGCGGGCCGTCCCGGCTCCATGCCGACATAGCGTGCACGCGGACGGATCAGCACGCGCGAGTCCAACTGCTCCATGGCGTGGGCTATCCAGCCGGCCGATCGCGCAATCGCAAATATCGACGTCTCGGTGCCTGGCGGCATCGCGAAATGACGCACGATCATCGCCAGCGCATAGTCCACGTTCGGAGCCAGGCCGGTCGCGTCTGCGATCATCGCAGGGGCTTCCCTGGCAAGCGTGGCGTCGGCGCCCGCCTCGACGAGGGCAGTGAGCAGCAGGTCGGCCCTTGGGTCGCCGTCCCGGTAGACGGGGTGGCCGAAGCCCGGCAGCGTCTCTCCCAGGGCGACCTTTTCGCGGATCGTGGCCGCCGCGTCTCCGCGGGCGAGTTCGGATACGAGGCGCGCCGCCAGAGGACCGGCGCCGCCATGGCGCGGGCCCTTCAGCGCCACGAGGCCGGCGATGACGGCATCGTAGAGGTTGAGCCCCGTCGACGCCGCGCATCGGACGGTCCAGGTCGACGGGTTGAGTTCATGGTCGGCAAGAAGCACCATCGCGCGGCGCAGCATGTCGGCCGCGGCCGGCGCGCCGTGCGCCCAGGCGGTGGCAGCCTGCATATGGATGGGTTCTCCCGAGGGCGCCTCGCCAAGGATCGTCGCAGCAAGAAGACGCATGGCGCGCGCGCCGGCTGCCGCCTGGCCTTCGGCCGAACGATTGAATGCACGCGGGTCGGCATCGCCTGCGAGTGCGAGCACCGAGATCGCGCGCGACATGGGCCGCGCGCCGGCCGTCGCAGCCATGGCGGCGTCGACCTCGGGAGTGAGAGCCGGCAGATTCGACCGGTCGAACGGGTCGAACCCCTCGGCGGCCCAGAGGATAGCGGCTGTCCGCTCGAGCGTCGCCGCCCCGGCCAGCGCCGTCGCATGCACGCCGCGATAGACCGGGCCGGCATCGGTGATGGTCGAGACCGACGTCTCGATGGGTGCCGCCGGCTGCTCGAGCGGCCTCGCCTCGCCCCCGGCGCTGCGCTGGCGCAGCGCGCGGATGTCCTCTGCACGGTAGCGTTTCCGGCGTCCGTCTCCATGTGCCTCGGAGCGGACGAGCCCGCGGCTGACGTAGGCGTAGAGCGTCGCGAGCGACACCGAAAGCTCGGCCGCAGCCTCGCGCGCGGTCAGGTAGAGGGGCGTAGAAGAATTCTTCATATTGATCATGCAAATCAAGATTGATCAATATCAATACAGGCGCCATTTCCGTCAGGCAAGTCGCAATGGAGACATGGCCATGACACTGCACGAACCTCCCAGGACCGGCCTCGACGGCATCGTCGCGGCCACCACCGCGCTCTCCCACGTCGATGGCGAGGCCGGTGAACTCGTGATCGCCGGCAGGCGGGTCGCGGACCTCGCGGCCAACGCCTCCTTCGAGGCGACCGCTGCGCGGCTGTGGTCGCTGGCCTCGGCCAGCGAGGTGTCTGAAGCTGAAGCGCGCGGCCTGCTCGGTGCGGCCCGTCTTGCGGCATTCGAGAGGCTGCGGCCGTTGCTCGCCGCGCTTCGGGGCCTGTCCGTCGTGGAGGCGGTCAGGGCCGCGGTCGCGGCGGTGCCGACCCGTGGCGCGACGAGGCCGGAGGCGACGCTCGCAGGTGCCATGGCGACGATCGTGGCCGCGGTCGCGCGGCAGGAGCGTGGCCTTGCGCCGATCGTGCCGGATCCCGAAAGCGGCCACGCGGCGGACCTCCTTCGCATGCTGCGCGGCACGTCGGGCAGCGACGCCGAGGCGCGCGCGCTCGAAGCCTATCTGGTGACGGTGAGCGACCACGGCATGAACGCCTCTACCTTCGCCTGCCGGGTTGTCGCATCGACGGGCGCCCACATCGGCATGGCCGTGACGGCTGCGTATTGCGCATTGAGCGGGCCGCTACACGGCGGTGCGCCGGAACCGGTGCTCGACATGCTCGACGAGATCGGGGGAAGGGACAACGTCGCGCCCTGGATCGACGGCGCCCTTGCGCGCGGCGAACGGCTGATGGGCTTCGGCCACCGCATCTACAAGGTGCGCGATCCGCGTGCCGACGTGCTCAAGGCCGCTATCGAGACGCTCGGCGAGGGGCGAGATCTGGGGCTGGCTGCCGATGTGGAGGCTTATGCCCGGGCCGCCCTCGCGAAGGCAAAGCCGGGCCGTCGGCTCGACACCAATGTCGAGTTCTACACCGCGATCCTGCTCGACGCGCTCGACATTCCCCGTGCGTCCTTCACGCCCGTCTTCGCCGCGGGCCGCGTTCTCGGCTGGACCGCGCACGCCATCGAGCAGCGGCGGACGGGCCGCCTCATGCGGCCGGCCTCGATCTACAGCGGGGCGATGCCGACCTGAGGCGCAGACGGTCGTTTCGCGTTGCGTGCCCGCCCGCGCGGGATCATACTTCGCGCGGGCGTTGGGCATTGTCCGGAGCCCGCCGCTGCGTGGCGCCGGAGGGAGGTGCGACGTGACCAACTATATCGTTCTCGTGAACTGGACCGACCAGGGCATTCGCAATGTGCAGGATTCGCCGAAGCGGCTCGACGCGGCGCGCAAGATGCTTGCCGACATGGGCGGAAGCTTCAAGGACGTCTGGCTGACCATGGGCGAGTATGACCTGATCGCTATCTGCGAGGCGCCGGACGATGCCGTCGTCGCGCGGTTCGCGCTGCAGATGGGGAAGGGCGGCAACGTGCGAACGCGCACGCTGAAGGCCTTTCCGGAGCAGGCCTACCGCGAGATCATCAGGACCCTCGGCTGAGGATGGCGCGGCAGGCCACGATCGTCATCGCGACCGAAGGGCAGGGACTCTACGAGTTCACCGACCGGGTGGCGGATTTCGTCCGCCGCTCCGGTGCCGGTACGGGGCTGCTCACGATCTTCGTGCGCCACACCTCCTGCTCGCTGCTCGTCCAGGAGAATGCCGACCCCGACGTACGCCGCGACCTCGACGCCTTTTTCCGGCGGCTGGTGCCGCCCGCCGACGACCCGTCGATGGGCTGGGTCGTCCATCGGGCCGAGGGACGCGACGACATGCCGGCGCACATCAAGGCGGCGCTGACGGCCGTGTCGCTCTCGATTCCCGTGGCCGACCGACGCGCGATGCTCGGCACCTGGCAGGGCATCTTTCTCTTCGAGCATCGCGACCGGCCGCATCGCCGCGAGGTGGTGCTGCACGTGACGGGCGATCCCAGCTAGCGTCGCCCGTCCGGCAGCGCCCGCATGCCACCTACCGCACGCCGCCGACGGTTTCGCGATAGTCGGCGACGGCTTCCCATATGTCCCAGGCCGAAAACACGACCGGAATGGTCATGCCGACGCGCGCCGAGTTGGTGGCTGCGCGGCGAAAGCCCTCGGCCGCCGCCTTCTGGGTGGTAACCTGCGCGGTCGAATTCGCCACGATGTTCGTCGCCTTGGCGGCCGCCTTCTTGCGGAGCCCTTCCTGAGCCAGCCGCTCGGAGTATTTCCTGATCTGGCCCTCGGCGGACTTGATGATCTGCTGGCTCCTCGACTGCCCGCGCAGGGCATTCTCGAGGCTCGACGCGGCGATCGAGCTGCTTGCCTCGCTAATTCCGGTCTTGGCGCCCTCGATCGCGATGCCGGACAACTGCGCCTTCGGCCCGTTTTCCCAGTTCTTCAGCACCGAATGGGTGATCGAATGCCCAGCGCCGACGGCGCCGAAGGCCGATGCTCCGGCTCCAGCCTGCAGCCCCATGATCGACAGCCCCGCGCCGGCGCCGGTGCCGGCCGCGGCGGCGCCCACGAAGGCGATGCCGGCCACGCCGCCGATCAGGGCGACGCCGACCTGCGCGCCCAGCTTGATGCGCGCGAGCTTGACGATGGCTTCCTCCGTTTCGCCGATGACGGCACGGTTGATGTTCGAGGCTTCCCGGAACACCGACTGGACCGCGTCGCGCGCATATTCGCGAAGCTCGCCCATGCGCGTGACATACTCATGGGCGGCCTGGGGGCCCTTCGTCGCCATCTTCTCGATCCAGGCATTGAGGAACTGCTCGTGCAGCGTGTCGGTTCTTCTGTCGATCTCGTCGCGCGTGCCAGTCTTTACTTCGGCGTTTCCGGGAGGTTCCTTCCAGAAAAGTGCGGCGTATACGGCGTTCAAGACCTTGCTGTCGCGGTAGGTCTTCCATTCGATATTCGTCGTCTGCTGAATCGCTATGGACACTGCGCACGACCGGAAGAACCGGCTTACCGTCGGCAGATCGTAGCACATGATGTCGATATGTTTGGTCGGCATTAATCAACCCCCTTCGCGCCCGGCAACCAGGCACCCCGTAAAGCAAAACTGCACATGGAAGAAGTGGGAAATTCATTCCAGTGACTGTGAAAAGATTGTCTGTCCGGGAAGCGCCGCGAATGGGTTTGCCGGTGCTGCCTCGGACGGCATGTTCATGTAGAACGGAGCTCCAACGTGGTGGAGCGCGCAGATGTCATTCCTGAAGAGACTGTTCGGCGGTGGCGGCGAAGGGGCCGCGAAGACTCCGGCGGCCGATCCCGTGGAATACAAGGGCTACACGATCACGCCGACGCCCTACCAGGAAGAGGGGCAGTTCCAGACCTGCGGCGTCGTCACGCGCGAGATCGACGGCCAGGTGAGAGAGCATCGCTTCATCCGCGCGGACCGGTTCCCCGGGATCGAGGAAGCGGTGGCGCATTCGATCCGGAAGGGCAAGCAGATGGTCGACGAGCAGGGCGAGAGGATGTTCTCCGACCGCTGATTTTCACCGCGTTGCGGCCAGCCCGCCGATGAGGGCCGCCAGGACGGCACCATGCTCTGAGCGCGAGGCGCCCGCCTCGATGGCCAAGGCGGCACGGTCGAAGGCGGCAGCGAGATGCGCCGCCAGGGGCTCGACCGGCAGCCGGGCGATCGCCCTAGCACGCATGGCCGCCGCGAGCCCCTCCCTGAGCGTGCGGGCAGCGCCCAGTTCCTCATCGATCCGATCCATTTCGGCACGCCCAAGAACCGCCGGCCCGTCGACGAGGAGGAGCCGCGTGCGGCCGGGCACGAGCATGGCGTCGAGGAAAGCTTCGCCCCCCATCGTCAGTGCCTGAAGCGGCGGCAGGCCGACCGGAGCCGCCTTCTCGACCGCCTCCGCCACCGAAATGGACTCGGCTTCCACGACGGCCCGGAACAGCGCGCTCTTGTCGGCGAAGTGGTGGTAGAGCGCGCCGCGAGTCACGCCGGCGGCCGCGACGAGTTCCGGCGTTCCGGTCCCGGCATACCCCTTCTCCACGAACAGGCGCCGGCCTGCCGCGAGCAGCGCGGCCCGCGTCGTCTCCGTGCGCTCGACATTGGAGCGGCGCGACTTCGTCTCTTGCATACATTCAGCCTGTATGTTAATTAGGATCGACATACAGAATGTATGTTTATTGGCGGGCAAAGGAAAGCCCCAGGGAGCACGCTCATGAAGACGACCAGCTACTACCCCGTCCTGCTGACCGACGACGTCGCGGGAACGCGCGACTTCTACGTGACGCATTTCCGGTTCAAGGCGCTGTTCGACAGCGACTGGTACGTGCATCTCCTGTCGGTCGAGGACAGGCGCGTCAATCTCGGCATCGTGCAGTTCGACCACGAAACGGTGCCGCCGGAGGGCAGGGCCCGGACGTCCAGCCTTCTGCTCAATTTCGAGGTGAAGGACCCCGACGCGGTCTACGAGCGGGTTCAGGCGGCCGGCCTGCCGATCCTTCGCACGCTGCGCGACGAGCCGTTCGGGCAGCGCCACTTCATCACCCGCGACCCCAACGGCGTCATGATCGACGTGATCAGGCCGATCCCGCCAAGCGCGGAGTTCGCGTCGCAGTATGCGGGCGAGGCTTTGCCGCAGTGAGGGCGTGCCGGTCGTGCCGGCGTCAGAGCGCCGGTTCGACGTCGGTGAGGCGGAAATCGCCGCCCTTGAAGAGGAGCGGCAGGCGCTCCGCCTTGGAGACTGCATAGGCGATGCAGTCTCCAAAATTTAGCCTGGCCGGATGGCGTCCCTTGCCGTAGCGCAGGAAGGCGTCGCGCGCGATGGCGGCGTGATCGTCGGAAAAGGGCAAAGTCACGATGGAAGCGCGCGCGATGAAACGATCCAGCGGGGCCAAAAGCTCCCGTGGCCCGTCACCTGCCAGAACCATCGACGCTTCGAGGAGGGTCGGTGCAGCGACCATCCTGCGTGAAGCGCGAACGATGGCGTCTATCAAGACGGGCCTTTCCGGCTCGAGACGTAGGATCGCTATCAGAGCCGACGAATCGATGATCATCGGGTGGGGGCGCCGAACTCGTCATAGCCGAGAATCTCGTCATCGATCATTCCGACGGCGTTTGGAACCATTCCTGCGCGCTCTGTGATCTCCATCAAATCGTCGAAGAGTTGCTTCCGGTCATCCGGCATTGCCGTGTGCCCGGCTCCCACCTCGCGCGCAAGGCTCTGGCGGATCGCCTCGGTGATGGAGATGTTGCGGCGCGCGGCAAGCGTGCGGGCCAGCCGCTCGACCTCGTCGTTCTTGATGAACAGTGCCATTATATAAATCTCCCGAGGGCCTTTATATAATCCATCGCGCCGCGCCGCGCCAGCGATGCGGCCTTGAACCCTCCGCGCGCCGGGTCCATGGAAGGGCATGGCGACCTCCCTGACCACGATCGGCTTCGACGCGGACGACACGCTCTGGCAGAACGAGCAGTTCTTCCGCCTGACCGAGAAGCGTTTCGCCGAACTGCTTCGCGAGCATGCGGACGAAGAGCACCTGACGTCGCGGCTCCTGGAGGCCGAGAAGCGCAATCTCGGCGCCTATGGGTTCGGCATCAAGGGCTTCACGCTCTCGATGATCGAGACTGCGATCGAGGTGACGGACGGCAAGGTTCCGGCCGAGGTGATCGGGCGGATACTCGAGGCCGGGCGGGAGATGCTTTCGCATCCCATCGAGACCCTGCCGCATGTACACGACGCGCTGGAGACGCTCGCCGGCGGCCATCGCCTCGTGCTGATCACCAAGGGCGACCTGTTCGACCAGGAGCGCAAGCTGGCGCAGTCGGGGCTGGGCGAATTCTTCGATGCCGTCGAGATCGTTTCCGACAAGTCGAGGACCACCTACGAGCGGGTCTTCGCGCGCCACGGCGACGGGCCGGACCGCGCGATGATGGTCGGCAACTCGCTCAAGTCGGACGTCGTGCCGGCCATCGAGGCGGGTTGCTGGGGCGTGCACGTGCCGCACGACCTGACCTGGGTTCTCGAGCGCGTCGATCCGCCGACCGGCGCGCCGCGCTATCGCGAGATCGCGCATCTGGGCGAGCTTGGCCGGCTGGTCGAGGAGATCGGGCAGCGGGCGCATCTTTGAAACAGGGAGGAACCATGTCGCTTCAGGGCAAGACCATCTTCATCTCCGGCGGCAGCCGCGGCATCGGGCTGGCAATCGCGCTGCGCGCGGCGCGAGACGGGGCGAACGTCACCATCGCGGCCAAGACGGCGGAGCCGCATCCCAAGCTGCCGGGCACGATCTACACGGCCGCCGACGAGATCGAGAAGGCGGGCGGCCGGGCGCTGCCCGTCATCTGCGACATCCGCAACGAGGACGAGGTGGCCGAGGCAGTCACGCGCACGGTCGGCGAGTTCGGCGGCATCGACATCTGCATAAACAATGCGAGCGCGATCCAGCTTACCGGCACGCTCGAGACCGACATGAAGCGTTACGACCTCATGCACCAGATCAACACGCGCGGGACCTTCCTCGTGTCGAAGATGTGCATCCCGCACCTGAAGCGGTCGCAGAACCCGCACATTCTGAGCCTTGCGCCTCCGCTCGACATGAAGCCGAAATGGTTCCGCAACCACGTCGCCTACACGATGGCGAAGTATGGGATGTCGATGTGCACGCTCGGCATGAGCGCCGAATTCGAAAGGGATGGAATCGCGGTCAACTCGCTGTGGCCGCTCACCGCGATCGACACGGCGGCCGTGCGCAACCTGCTGGGCGGCGCGGCGGTGGCCGCGATGAGCCGGTCGCCGGAGATCATGGCGGATGCGGCGCATGCGATCCTCAACCGCCCCTCGCGCGACTGCACGGGCAATTTCTTCATCGACGAGCTGGTGCTGAGGGAGGAGGGCGTGACGGACTTTTCCGGCTATGCGCCGGGCGCCAATCGACCGCTCGCTGCCGATTTCTTCGTTCCGGACGAGGTGCTCGCCCTCACCGACACCAAACTCGTTGGCGCCATGGGATAGCGCTTCACCCGAACATCAGATCGCGCAGCAGCATCGGCACGCGCTGGACGTCGCGCAGCACAACCTTCAGCCGGGCAAGCCGGCGTTGCGACAGGGAAGCCAGCTCGACGCGGTTGGAGACCGCGATGCCGGCGTGCAGATCCCGGCTCTGCTGTTCCAGCAGCAGGCCCAGCAGGAAGGCATGCCCGTCGGTCAGCCGGTCGAGGTCGCCGACCGCGCCTAGGTCCAGCGCCTTCAGGCCTGCCAGCCGCTCGCGGGTCGAGCGCGCACGGATGCCGTGCCGGATGGCGAGCACGCGGGCGGCGGCGACGATCGGGAAAAGACCGAATCTCTTCAGGTCGATGCGGCCGTTTTCGGAGGCGATCCCTCCGAAGAGCGAGAATGGGTCCGGTATGTTCTCGGCCGACGCCGCCAGCAGCTTGGCGAAGCGTATGTCGCCGCGCGCGGCATCCTGGGCCATCGAAAGGAGGTCTTCGGCAAGCGCAAGCCGGCCGTGTACGGCGCGCATGTCGAAGAAGATGTCGACGTTGAGCAGGTCGGCCGGGCGACCGCGGCGTATCCACGCCTCGGCGCGCTGTCTCCAGCTTTCCAGCGAACCGCGCCAGTCGGGGTTTCGCGCCATTACGCCGCCCTTGCAGAGCGGCACGCCGGCGATGTCGAGCGTGTCGGCGATCCTGGCACCGAAATCGGCGAACCACGCGTCTTCGGCGCCGTCGGGCCGGCCATGAGCGAAGATGACGGCGTTGTCCTGGTCGGCGGCGAGCAGGCTCTCGCCGCGCCCGCCGGAGCCCAGCACGACAAACGCATAGGGGCAGGGCGCACGGCCCTTTCCCTCGGCTTTCATGCCGTCCTCCGCGAGTTCGGCGGCGCGCCGGGTCAGGGCGCGCAGTTCCTCGCTGACGATCTCGGCGATGGTGCGGCCATCCACGTCTTCCGCGATCAGGCGGTGTGCGACCGATGGCAGCGTCGCCCAGGCCGCAGCCATCTCAGGGGCGCTGGCGGCGGCGAGAATGGCGTCGTCGAGGCAGATCGCGGCGCCCGCCCGCAGGCCAAGCAGGTCGCGCGCCGAAACGATCCCGGCGAGGTTGCCGGCCGTGTCGCGCACGGCGAGGTGGCGGATCCTCAGGCGGTCCATGCGGCCGATGGCACGGTAGACGAAGGCCTCGGCTCGAATGCTGGCCAACGGCCGGGACGCGATCTCGTCGGCCCTGCGGTCGAAGGCGAGCATGCCGTCGGCGGCGATACGGCGCATGATGTCGCGTTCGGTGACGATGCCGTAGTCGTCGAGCGGCCTGCCGGGCTGCGCGCGCTCCGAAACGAAGACCGAGGAGATGCGATTGGCGGTCATCGTCCGCACCAGGCTCCGGAGATCGGCGCCGGCCGGAACCACGACGGGCGGGCTCGACATCAGTTCGGATACCCTGTGGCGGTATGCATAGGGATCCACCGCGCCAAGCCCCGTGAGGCGGTCCGGATCGGGACGCGTCACCGGTTCGGTCCATCCGGCCCGGTGGTGGGTCTCCAGATGCTCGGACAATGAAAGGCAGGCGCGCTCAGCCTCGGCAAGCGTGCGTATGCCGCGCTCCTGAAGCTTCGGCAACAGGCGAACGAACAGTTCCGCCGCGATCTCCGCGTCGCCTGCCGCGCGGTGGCGTCCCTCGACGGTCACGCCGAGCCAGGCGGCGAGCGTGTCGAGGCCGTGATCGGGAAGCGGGGGGGCGAGCACGGCGGCAAGCAGCCTGACGCAGAGCGCGCGAGGCTTGGACCAGGCGAGGCCGTGGCGGCGGCATTCCCGCTCGATCACGGCGAAATCGAACCCGATCGAATAGCCGACGACGATGCGCGCGCCGACGAATTCGAGAAACCGGGGATAGGCACGCGCGAAGTCCGGGGCGTCACGCACCATGGCGTTGGTTATTCCATGCACGGCCGTGGAGGTGCCCGGCACGGCAAGGCCGGGATCGACCAGCGTGTTGAATCGGTCCGACCGGTCGATGGCGCCGGAGGCGATGCCGATTGCGCCGAACTCGACGATGCGGGCCTCGGCGGTATCGAGGCCCGTCGTCTCGGTGTCGATCGCGGCACAGGCCAGCGCAATCAGCGGCGTCGCGCCGGTGGTCCTCGTCATCGCCGTGCTCCCCCATGCGGCGCCCCGGTGCATGGTGACGCAAAAAGCCCGGCCGGTGGAGGGGGATACCGGCCGGGCTCGCCTTATCCCCAGGAGGGGACGGGGCAGGGAACCTTTGATGTGTTGTCGGCGGGCGGCGATTTCAAGTGATCGAAACCGCCGCCCGCCAAGCCTGCTACTGGGCGCTCGCGACCGGCGCGACCAGCGCCGTGATGCGACGCATGGCCACGCGACGGTTCTCGCGCTCCGGCTCCTCGGTGTTGACCTTCAGGTACTGCTCGCCATAGCCCTGCGTGGCGAGGTTCTCCGGCGGGATTCCGAAGACGTCGGTCAGCGCGCGAGCGACGCTTTCGGCACGCCGGTCCGACAGGGCGAGATTGGCCAGGTCGGAGCCCACGGCGTCGGTATGGCCCTCGATCAGGAAGGTCTCGCCGGGGTTTTCCTCAAGGAGACGTTCCATGGCCTGCGCGACGCCTTCGAGCTTGGCGATCTCGCTCTCGGCGATCGAGGCCGAGCCGAACTCGAAGTTGATCGTGTCCAGGTCGACGCGACGCGCGATGTCGCGAACGCGGGCCGAACGCTTCACTTCCTCGATCGAGTAGGTGCGCGTGACACGTTCCACTGGCGGCTGGTCGAAGAAGGCGTAGTAATTGTCCGGATTGTCGACCATGCGGGCTTCGAGGATGTATTCCTCGCGCGGTATCCTCAGGCGCAGCGGCGGCAGGTCCTGGCCCGGATCGCGCCATTCGCGGCCGTCACCCCAGTTGCGCTCGTCGACGTAGACCAGAACGATCTCCCGGTTGTCCGGCATGATGCGCGAACGGCGCACGATGTCGCCGTACCGGTTGCGCACCGTGATGATGCGCGAGCCGTCGGCCCTGACCACGACCTCGCGCTGGCGACCGCGAGGAAGCTCCTCGTAGTAGACCTCGTCGCGGTCGCGGATGATGCGCTCGTAGTCCGGGCTGTCGATATAGACCCGGTTGTTGATCTGGATGATCGTGCGGTTGTCCTCGAAGCGGCGGACCACCTCGGTGTTCTCGCGACGCTCCTCCCGCTCGCGGCGGAATTCGCGACGCGCCTCACGGGTTGCGCCGACCTCGATGCGCTGCCCTTCCTCCGCCGTCACTGGCTGGATTTCGGTCGGCTCGATCGTGGCCTGGGCCTCGGCGTCGGTCTGGGGCGGGGGCCCGGCATCCTCGGCGGGCTGGGCCTGCTGGCCCTCCTGCGCGGGCTGGCCGGTTCCGGCCTGGCCTTCCGGCGAGGGGATGCCGGCCGGCTCTTCCTTGGCGCTGTCGAGAATAGGCGCCTCGCCTTCGGGCCGGGCCTGTTCCTCGCCGGCGGGGGCTTCACCTTCCGGCTGTGCCTGCTGCTCGGCCGGGGCCTCGCCTTCCGGCTGTGCCTGCTGATCCGCCGGGGCCTGGCCCTCGGGCTGCGCCTGCCGGTCGGCCGGCCTGTCGCGCTGCCGGCGTTCCGCCCGTGCCGGGGCGTCGCTGGCCGGCTCCTCGGCCTGCTGTTCGGCGGGCTCTTCCTGTTCGGGCTGGGCCTGCTCCTCTTCGGCCTGGTCCTCTGCGGGCTGCTCGGCCTGGGCGGGAGCCTCTTCCTGCGCGGGCTCCTCGGCCTGGGCAGGCTGCTGTGCTGCCGGCTCTTCCTGCTGGGGCTGGGCCTGCTCCTCTTCGGCGGGCTGCTCGGCAGGCTGCTCGGCCTGGGCGGGCTGCTGTTCGGCGGGCTCTTCCTGCTGGGGCTGGGCCTGTTCCTCGGCAGCCGGCTCTTCCTGAGGCTCGGCCGCCTGAGCGGGCGCCTCTGGCTCAGGCTCGGGCTGGGCCTCCTGCGCCTGGGGCTCGGGCTGCGGCTCCGGCTGGGCCTCTTCCTGGGGCTGCTCGGCCTCCGGCTCGGCGCGCTCCCTGCGCTCCTCTTCTTCCTCTTCCTCCTGCGCCTGCGCCAGGATCACGCGCGCCTGGGGCGCCGTTGCGAGGTCCGCACGCTCGTGGCGCATCGTGGCGGGATCGTCGGCGATCACGCGCTGTGCCGGCAGCGTCGCCGCGCCGAGCGCGGTCGAGGCCATCAGGAGGCCGATGGCCGTTCCTGCCAGAATCCTCGTTTGGCGTTTCATCAAGGTCTTCTCCTGTAGAATTGGTCCCATCGGGGCCGTAACTGACGATGGCCCGTATGGTTCCGGTTCAGCTAAACTATGGCTCGGGGCGGACGCTCGCGTGGCGAAAGCATGGCCTTCGCCGTCGGGCTTGACCGTCCCGGCCGGTTGCGCGAGGAACGGCGATGACCGCTCCGTTCTGGAAGACGAAATCCCTCGAAGAACTGTCCCAGCCGGAGTGGGAATCGCTCTGCGACGGCTGCGGCAAGTGCTGCCTCGCCAAGCTCGAGGACGAGGACACGGGCGAGATCCACTGGACCAGCGTCGCCTGCCGGCTCTTCGACGCGGCGACCTGCCGCTGCTCGGACTACGAGCACAGGCTCGAACGCTTGGCGGACTGCGTCCGCCTCACGCCGCAGAACGTGCGCACCATCCCGTGGCTGCCGTCGACATGCGCCTACCGGATCGTGGCCGCCGGAGGAGACCTGCCGGCGTGGCATCCGCTGGTCTCGGGGGATCGCGAAAGCGTGCACCGCGCCGGCATCTCCGTGCGCGGCAGGATCAGCGCCGGAGAAGCCGACATCGCGAGCGACGAGGACTATCTCGACCATCTCCTCGACCACGAACCCTGAGGACCTGTCTTCCATCCCCCCGTTGTCGCGATCTCGCCTGAACCACAGGTGAACGCCGGATTCCGGATGCGTTCAGCGTCCCGGCGCGATGCTTCGCACATCGCTTCGGCGAAGAAGGAACGCTTGGACCATCAGGAGAGACCCATGTTCAAGGCAATCAAGGCAGTCGCGATGTCGGCCGTGCTTGGCGCCGGCCTTCTGGCCGCCGTACCGGCGTCCGCCGACGGCGTCCGGCTCGGCTTTTCGAGCGGCCACAATGGCGGCATCTATCTCGACATCCGCGACGGCGACCGGCGCGGCGGCTGGGACCGCGGTCGTCATCGCGGCTGGGACGGCGGCCGGGACCGCGGGCCGCGCCATGTCTGCACGCCGCACCGCGCCGTCGACAAGGCCCGCGCCATGGGGCTGCGCCGCGCCCACGTGACCGGCGTCACGCACCGGTCGATCCGCGTCAGCGGCCATCGCTGGGGCGACTGGCGCTCGATCGTCTTCGCCCGTGCGCCGCACTGCCCGGTCATCCGCTGACGACCGACGGGGCGACGCGATCACGCGAGGGGCCGCGCCTGGCAGGGCGCGGCCTTTTTCGTGCTATTTCAGCGCGTAGGTGACGGTGACGGTCACCCGGTAGGCGTTCTCGCCGGCCTCGACGGGCACCGATTCGGCCATGTCGCGCGCCATCGCCCGGCCCGCCATGAAGGGCTGGGGCGGGGGTACGAAATTCTGCTCCGAAATCTCCAGCACCCGGCCGATCTCGGTGCCGGCGGCGACGGCAAGCGTCTCGGCGCGCTGGCGTGCGTCGGCGACGGCGCGCTTGCGCGCATCGGTCAGTGCGGGCTTGGGATCGTCGTTGGTGAACGTGATCGAGCCGCCCTGGTTGACGCCCAGCGTCACGGAGCGGTCGATGATCTCGCCCAGCGCGTCGAGGTCGCGCACCCGCACCGACAGCGTGTTCGACACCTGGTGGGCCACCAGGCGCGCATCCTGCGTGCCGTCCGGCCTGTTGGTGTAGGTGTAGCGCGGATTGATCTGCAGCCCGGCCGTCTGGAGGTCGCGGTCGGCGATGCCGCCGGCCTTCATGGCCGCGATGACGGCCGCCATGGCGTCGGAATTGGCCGTCAGCGCCTCGCGCGCGGTGGCGGCCTCGCGCATGACGCCGAGCGTCACCAGCGCCATGTCGGGCCTGAGCGTGGCCTCGCCCTCGCCGTTGACGACGATGCGGGGGGAGGGCTGGCGATCCTGCGCTCCGGCGACGGAAGGCGCGGCGAGAACGAGCGCCGATGCGAGCGAGAGGGCGGACAGCGAAAAGGCGGACTTGAAACTGACGGGCATGATGCGGCGGCTCCGTTGCCGTGGGTCACGCCACCAGCGATCAATCCGGAATGGGGCTGATTTGCGGTCGAGCTTGCCCGAGACTTGTGCCTCGGGTCGATTGGCTCTAATCCAGCCTCCGTGGGGCCTGTAGCTCAATGGTTAGAGCCGGCGGCTCATAACCGCTTGGTTGGGGGTTCGAGTCCCTCCGGGCCCACCATTTTCCATATTTCACGGCAGTTTGTTCCGTTCACGCCTCCGATGGGGTGGGCGAAAGCCGGGCCGCGATGGCAGGCTCGTTGCGGTCTAGGGTCCTCCTCTGAACTCCGCCATTCAGCCAGACCTGGCCTTCTTGCGTGAACTCGACGGAGTAGTCCCAGGGCGAGAAAACCCGCACGTGGACCCGATCGAGGCGCCGCGCCGACGCGTGTCCGTTTTTCGAGTAGGACGGGGCGCAGGCCCGCTCCACAAGGCGTGCGGTTGCGATCACGGCGACCTGCAGTTCGGGATGAGAATGCCAATCAGCGGAAAAGAGTATCGCTACGCGCGTTCCCTTAGCGCACGCCGAGCCGGCTCGGCGGGATAGCTCCCCTCCGCGCAGCATTCATCCGCGAGGAAGCCGATCAGAGCCTGCATCGACGGATACACGGCGCGGCAGATGAGCGTGGTCGCCTGCCGCTGCCGGCTCACCAAGCCCGTCTCGACGAGCCGCTTGCAGTGATGCGACAGGGTGGACGCCGGGATCCCGAGCCTTTCCTGGATGCTGCCGACCGGCAGTCCCTCGTCGCCTGCGCGCACGAGGATTCGATAGATGTTCAGGCGCGTGGGATTGCCGAGCGCTTCGAGTTGCGATGCAGCCTGTTCGAGCTTCATGGGAGTCCTATGGCGAGCCCGCGGGAGGGCCGATCCGATTTCGATGAACGCCGAACTAAGCGCCGCACGGTCAGATGGATCGCTGGTTCACGCGCTTCGACACTTCCTCCGCGCTCTCGACGCGCTCGGAGTAACGGTCGGTCAGATAGTTCGACCGGTCGCGCAGGAGGAGGGTGAATTTCATCAGTTCCTCCATCACATCAACGATGCGATTGTAGTAGGGCGACGGTTTCATCCGCCCATCGGCATCGAACTCGTTGAACGCCTTCGCCACAGACGACTGGTTCGGGATGGTGACCATGCGCATCCAGCGCCCGAGCACGCGAAGCTGGTTGACCGCGTTGAAGCTCTGCGAACCGCCGCAGACCTGCATCACCGCGAGCGTCCGCCCCTGCGTCGGCCGCACGCCGCCGAGCGAGAGCGGCAGCCAGTCGATCTGCGCCTTCATGATTCCGGTCATCGAACCGTGCCGTTCCGGCGAGCACCAGACCTGCCCTTCGGACCATGTCGACAGATCGCGCAGTTCCTTGACCTTGGGGTGATCGGCCGGAGCCGAATCCGGAAGCGGCAAGCCGGCGGGATTGAAAATGCGGACCTCGGCACCGAGCCGGCGAAGGATTCGAGCCGCCTCCTCGGTGGCAAGCCGCGAATAGGAGCGTTCGCGCAGCGAGCCGTAGAGCATCAGGATCCGCGCCGGATGCGACGATCGGGGCGCGTCGAACAGGGCCGCGGGGTCGATGGCCTGGAACTGTTCATCGTCCAGATTGGGGCATGCGGCGATGGGCTCTGCTGCTGCTTCGGTCATGTCGTCCTGTTCGAATTTCCATGATGTGGATTTATTTCGATCCACTTGGAAATATGGATGCAGATCGCCCGGCGTCAAGGATGTTTCGGCTATCGTCGCAAGCACGGCGTTGGGATTTCCGGGAAGACCGGGGAACAACCCGGCGCCGGGCTTCCCGACCTTCACCGGCTTGCCGGGGCGCATGGCGACCTTCAAGACTTCAAGTACGCCGCCGCTGGAGCCGACCGCCCAGGTGCGGTGGCCTTCCTCTCCCGCCGAAACGCCTGATGGCAGAAATAACCGAACGGCACGGACTGGTGCGCCGGGACTGGCCATGTTGCGGCTGCTCGCCGTTGGATCACTGGCCGTCGTGCTGAAGCGTGCACCCCGAATCGTTGCTCTTGACATATGGTTTGACGTTAAACTATATAGTTCGACGTCAAACCATATCGGAGAAACCCGTCATGACCAGCAGGCGCAAGTTCCTTTCACTTCTCGGCGGCGGCGTCGTGCTCGCCGCGTCCGGTGCCTCTCTCTGGGCGGCGACCAGAGATCCGGCCGCCGCGCGCAGGCCCTGGGCGATCGCCGGCGACGGCGCCGGCACGGATCCACGGCGCCGGGCCCTGTCCTTCGCGGTGCTGGCGCCCAATCCGCACAACCGCCAGCCATGGATCGCCGACCTCGGGGTCGAGGACGAGATCACCCTGTACTGCGATCCGGAACGGCGCCTGCCGCATACCGATCCGTTCGATCGACAGATAACGATCGGGCTCGGCTGCTTTCTCGAGCTTCTTGCGCAGGCGGCGGCGGAAGACGGCTGGCGCGTCGATCTCGGCATCTTTCCAGATGGCGAGCCGCAGCCCAGGCTGGACGATCGTCCGGTGGCACGGGTGCGCTTCGAAAAAGACGACGCATTGGCCCGCGACCCGCTCTTCGCACATGTCCTGGCGCGGCGCTCCAACAAGGAGCCCTACGATCCGACCCGCAGTGTCGGTGGCGACGACCTCGCCGGGATCGCGGCGGCATCGCGCCGTTCCGCGATCACCTACACGAACGAACCGGCACGCGTGGCGGAATTGAGAAGCCAGGCCTGGGACGCGCTCCATACCGAGATGACGACCTACGAAACCGCCAAGGAGAGCGTCGACCTGATGCGGATCGGACGAGCCGAGATCGAGGCCAGCCCTGACGGCATCGACCTTTCCGGGGCCTTCATCGAGGGCCTCGCCCTTGCCGGTCTTCTTCCCCGGGAGGCGATGCTGGATCCTGCATCCTCGGTGTTTGCCCAGCAGATTCCGATCATGAAGGCGCCCTTCGACACCGCCATGGCCTTCCTCTGGTTGACCACGCCCGGCAACACGCGACGGCACCAGATCGAGGCCGGCCGCGACTATGTGCGCCTCAATCTCGCAGCGACCGCGCGCGGGATCGACATGCATCCCTTCAGCCAGGCGCTGCAGGAATTCGAGGAGATGCGCCCGCACTTCGCGCTGATGCGTCAGTCGCTGGAGGTCTCCGACGGCGACACGCTGCAAATGTTTGCGAGGCTGGGCTATGGTCCCCGCGTCAGGCCTGCACCACGCTGGCCCTATGAAACCCGGATCAGGAGCGCATGAGCGACCAGGCCGAAGCCGCCGAGGAAAGCGTGGCAGCGATGTTCCGCTTCTTGAACGAGATCGGCATCATTGCCCAGTTGTCGGGTGCGGCCTTCGAGAAGGTCATGCCCGGCACCATGACGCTGCCCCAGTTCACGGTGCTGAACCATCTCAAGAGGCTCGGCGGCAACCGCACACCGCTACAGATCGCCAACGCCTTGCAGGTTTCGAAGGGCGCCATGACGAACACGCTCGGCCATCTGCAACGATCCGGCTGGATTTCGATCCGGCCGGACGACGCGGATGGTCGATCCAAGCGCGTGGACCTAACCCCGGCGGGGCATTCGGCACATGGGGATGCCGTCTCGGCAATCGGACCGGAACTCGCCTGGCTCACCGGCATCATCGCTGCCGATCGCGTTGCGTCCGCCCTGCCGGTGCTGGAGGAGATGCGCAAGGCACTCGACCGACGACGCGACTGAGGGCTGCGCGTCGAGTTGCGACCTTGCAACGGCGATCAGGTTTCATCCACTGGTCCAGCCGGCAAAACAATGGGCGATCATGATCTTGTCGGATCCGAGCACGAAGGTCGAGACACCGAGGCTTCGGTATCGCGCCATGAGCCGGAACGTTTCCTCGCGGTCAGCGGAGAAGACCGGCATCATGACCCGATGACCGCGGTCCACTGCCCGACCGATCATGCCGTCCACCGCATCGAGAACCGCATGCGAGCGCCAGTCGCCGTTGTGCCCCATGGATACGGACAGGTCGAACGGGCCGAACATGACCGCGGTCAGTTCATCGACCGCGAGGATGTCGTCGATCGCCTCCAGGCCCGCTACGCTCTCCACCAGCGCGATCGCCCCGGTGCGCGCCTCCTCCTCGACGACGTAGTCGGACCAGTTCCTTATGAAATGGCCACCCGAGCGGCAGCATGGACAGGCGCCTCGCAGCCCGTGGGGGCCGAAGCGTGTCGCCTCGACGGCACGGCGCGCATCGTCGCCCGATGACACGTTGGGCACCACGACGTGGCGGATGCCTGCGTCGAGTGCCTTCATGATCAGCGTGGGGTCGTTCTTCTGGATCCGGACGGCGCTCGCGATGCCGACGGCGTCGCAGGCGCGCGACAGGTTCTCGGCAGTCTCCATGCCGAAGAAGCCGTGCTCGCAATCGATGATGGCGAAGCGGAAGCCGTTGAGGCCGATCAGGTCGATCACCTCCGGCGCCGCGATCTGGGACCACGTTCCGAGGACGGTTCCCGGTTCGGCCAGCAGTGCCTTGAGGTCAGCTTTCACGGCTGGAGATTCCCGGTATCGCGGTGCATCTGATTTCGACGAGGATGCCGGGCATCGAGAACCCCCGGACCGCGAAGCCGGTCCAGGTCGGGTAGGGCGGCGCGGTGAAGAAGCGATCCTTGACCGCCATGAACAGGGCAAGGTCGGACATGCTGTCGACAAACCACGTCTCCAGCACGATCACGTCGGCAAAGGTCGCACCGGCGGCCGAGAGCACGATGCCGACATTCTCGAAGGCCCGCGTGAACTGGGCTTCGGCCCCCTCGACCACACGAAGGTCGGCGTCGCGGCCGACCTGGCCGGAAATATGCAGCGTATCGCCGACGATCACGCCGGGCGCGTAGTGGTAGCGGTCGTGGATCGCCTCCATGCCGGGAGGAACGACGACGCGGCGTTCAGGCAGCATAGCAGACCTCCTTGATCGCATCCGCGATCGTGCTTGCGGACGGCATGAACTCGCGCTCGAGCCGGTCATTGTAGGGAACTGGCATCATGGGCGCGCCGACGCGACGAACGGGGGCGTCGAGCCAGTCGAATGCCCGCTCCATGATCTGCGCGGCGATCTCGCCGCCGAAACCGCCGAATGTCACGGCCTCGTGGACCACGACCGCCCGATTGGTCTTGCGCACGCTCGCCACGATCGTCTCCATGTCGAGAGGGCTGATGGTGCGTGGGTCGATGACTTCCACCGACAGGCCCTGCCGCGCGAGGCGGCCTGCCGCCTGGACGGCACGCTCGACCATGGCGAGCGTCGCCACGACCGTGCAGTCCGTTCCCTCCCGTACGATCCGGGCCCTGCCGGGTGCCAGCGCATAGGGTTCCTCCGGCACCGGCTGCGCGTCCCCAAGATAGAGAAGCTTGTGCTCGAGGAAGACGACCGGGTTGTCGGAGCGGATCGCGGCGGCCATCAGTCCCTTGGCGTCATAGGCCGAGGAGGGGCAATATACTTCCAGCCCCGGAACGTTGGCGAACCACGCTTCCAGAGACTGGCAGTGCTGCGCGGCGAGCCGGATGCCGGCGCCCTGGGGACCGCGGAAGACGACCGGCACGCTTGCTGCACCGCCGAGCATGAAGCGCGCCTTGGCCGCCTGGTTGACGATCGCGTCCATCATGTGGGTGACGAAATCGAAAAGCTGTATCTCGACCACCGGGCGCAGGCCGCAAAGCGCCGCGCCCACCGCCGCCGAGGCGATGACCGCCTCGGAGATGGGCGTGTCGCGCACCCGATCGGCCCCGAACCGTTCCTGAAGACCCGGAGTCAGGCCGAAGATGCCGCCGATCCTGCCGATGTCCTCGCCGATCAGGAAGACGTCGTCGTCGCGTTCCATCTCCTGGGCAAAGGCTTCAGTGATGGCCTGCTTGTAGGTGAGGGGCCTCGCGCCGGGCGCCGGTTCGTCGCCGGTTGCCGTGCCCGGCGCGGTGACCTTGGTGGACGCACTTGCGAAATCCGGTTCGGGCGCTCCCATCGCGCCATCGATTGCCGCCTCGATCTCGGCGTCAACCCTCGAGGCCATCGCGTCGCATTCCCGGTCGGCCGCCAGACCCGCCGACACGATGCGCGTGCGCAGGCGCACCAGCGGATCTGCGTCGCGCCAGGATGCTTCCTCCTCGCCGCTCCTGTAGGCGGGAAGGTTGGCGCGCATGGAGTGGTCGTCCCAGCGATAGGTCAGCGCCTCGATCAGCGTCGGGCCGTCGCCTGCGCGGGCACGCAGTGCCGCCCGTTCGACGGCCTCGAAAACCGCCAGCGCGTCGTTGCCGTCGATGCGGGCCGACGGCACGTCGTAGGCGTCGGCCCGTGCAGCGATGGTGCTGCCCGCCGTCACCATCGCGCTGGGTGTCGAAAGGCCGTACTGGTTGTTTTCGCACAGGAAGATCAGCGGCAGCTTCCAGATCGAGGCAAGGTTCATCGACTCGTGGAAAATGCCCTCGTTGGAGGCGCCGTCGCCGAAGAAGGCTATTCCGATTGCGCCCGTGCGCTTGAGTTGCTGGGCGAGGGCCGCGCCGCAACCAAGCCCCATCCCTGCGCCGACGATCCCGTTCGCCCCGAGGATGTTCGACGACAGGTCGGCGATGTGCATCGACCCTCCGAGCCCCGCGCAATAGCCGGTCTCGCGACCAAGCAGTTCGGCGAACATCCGCGTGACGTCGGCACCCTTGGCAATGGTGTGGCCGTGCCCGCGGTGATGCGTCAGAAGGAAGTCGCGAGCCTCCAGTGCCCGGCAGGCGCCGACCGCAATCGCCTCCTGTCCGACGGAAGAGTGCGCGGTGCCCTTGATCAGCCCCTGCAGGAACATCTCCTTGGCGCGCATCTCGAAGCGCCGGATCGTCATCATCTGTCTGAGCATCGCGACCAGTTCCCCGCCGGTGAGGCGGTTCGTCGCGGAGGGTCGCGTCACGCTTTCGAGGATCGCAGGACCTGCCATCGCTTTCACCCGTAGACGATAGCCGGCAGCCAGAGGCTGAACTGCGGGAAGAGGACGACGATCGCGAGGCCGACGAGTTGCAGCGCGATGAACGGCCACTGCGCGGCGTAGATCTCCTGCAGGCTGAGCTCCCTGGGCAAAGCGCCCTTCAGGTAGAAGCACGCCGGGCCGAATGGCGGGGTGAGGTAGGCGATCTGCATGCACAGGTTGAAGACGATGCCGAACCAGATGGGGTCGAAGCCGTGCACCTGCAGGACGGGCAGGAAGATCGGCATGGTGAGGAACAGGATGCCGATCCAGTCGATGAACATGCCGAGCAGCAGGAACACCGAGATCATGACCAGCAGCAGGATGGTGGGGTCGTCTGACAGGCCGGTGAGCATGTCACGGGCGAATCCGATCCCGCCAAGGAGATTGTAGACGCCGATCAGGGCATTGGTGCCGAAGACGAGCCAGAACACCATGCCGCATGTGCGCATCGCCTGGACGAGGGAATCGGAGACGACGGAAAGGGTGAGCTCGCGTCGCACGGCCGCGGCGACCAGGGTCCCGGCTACCCCCAGCGCTGCCGACTCGGTGATCGAAGCCAGTCCGAGATAGATCGACGCCAGGACCGACCCCGCGACCAGGACGGGCAGGGCCACGCCCCTGAGCAGTGCGAGCTTGTCGCGCAGGCTCATGTCGCGGTCCTCGGCTGACACCGGCGGGCCCATCGCCGGGTCGAACCGGCAGCGCAGCAGGATGTAGAAGATGTAGAGGGAGGCGAGCAGGAGCCCAGGGACCAGCGTGGCGAGGAACAGGCGCGAGATCGAGACTTCCGCCGTGATGCCGTAGAAGATCAGGATGATGGACGGCGGTATCATCGTGCCGAGAGAGCCGCTCGCCGTGATCGTGCCGATCGCAAGCTTGCGGTCGTAGCCGAGCTTGAGCATCTGCGGCAGTGCGATCAATCCAAGCAGGACGATCTCGCCGCCGATGACGCCAGTGGTCGCGCCGAGGATCACCCCCATCCCGGTGGTCATCACCGCGAGGCCGCCGCGCAGGTCTCCGGCCCAGACGTGGAGCGCCCGGTAGAGGTCGCGTGCGACACCCGACCGTTCCAGGATCGATGCCATCAGCACGAACATCGGCACCGCAACCAGCTCGAAAGATCCCAGGAACTCCGCCGTGCGGCTGCCGATGATGAAAAGCGCGTTGGGGCCGAAGTTCAGCACCGCGACCACCACCGCGATCGATCCCGTCGCGAAGGCCAGCGGGACGCCGATGAACAGCATGCCCGCCATTGCTGCCACGATCAGGATTGAGATCGTGCCGATATCCATCTCAGGCCCGCCTGGTGAAAAGCAGCGCCAGCCGGCGCAGGACGACCAGGAGAAAGAGGACGCTGCCGACGAACAGCGCGAACTTGATCATGCCGGGCAGGGGGGTGTTCCACGTGCTGCCCGAGCGTTCCGGGTTCCAGGCACCGTCCGCCGAGAACCGGAAGAAGGAACGCCCGCTCATCTGCCAGGCCGCCCAGGCCATGCCGCCGAGATAGACGACGCCGGCGCACAGGCCGACGAAATCCGAGAGCCGCCGAAGCCGCGGCCGGTCGCCCTGCAGAAGCAGGTCGATGCGCATGTGGCTGCCCTCGGCCATGCAGAACGCGCCGCCGAAGACGAAGGCGACCGCCGCCAGAAGCGTGGCGATCTCGTGAGCCCAGTAGGTCGGCCTGTTGAACCCGTAGCGGGCCACGACCTCGAACACCATCATGAGCGCGATGACGAGAAACCCCCAGGCCAGCCAACGGCCCAGGCGGATCGACAAGGTTTCGAGGAAGGCCATGGACGAGCCTGTCACCGGAAATGGGGGAGCCGCGCGAGGACGCCGTGTCCACGCGCTGCCCGCAGGGATCAGAGGAGGCCAAGCTTGCCGAGATAGGCCTTGTGGCTGTCGACGATCTCCTTGGCCGCGGGGCTCTTGGCGCCCCATTCGTCCCAGACCTGCAGCGTGATCTCGCGAAGCGCCTTCTGGTCGTCCTCGCCGAACTTGATCATTGTCACACCCTCGGCCTTCAACTCCTCTTCCGCCTTTTCGTCGGCGGCCTGCAACGTCTCCGACAGTCGTTCAGACATTGCATTGCAGCCGTCGGTGAAGGCGGCCTTCGCGTCATCCGGCAAGGCGTCCCACTTGGCCTTCGACACGGAGATGTCCGTCGTTGCCATGGAGTGTCGTGCAAGGATCGAGTTCTTGGCCTTCTGATACATGCCGAGCGACTGGTTGAGCGCTATGTTGGCCAGATCGGTGGCGTCGAGGGCGCCGGTCTCCATGGCAGTCACGGAATCTCCGACGCCCATCGTGACCAGCGAGGAGCCCGCCTTCGTCAGAAGATCGGACGCCAGTCCGCCGGGCGCACGCATCTTGAGCCCCTTCAGGTCGGCGACGGAATTGATGGGCTTGGTCGACGGAATCTGCTCGACCGGCCAGTAGACGTTGCAGATGTAGTGCAGCCCGTAGCTCTCGTAGAGCTTGGTGGCGAGTTCGCGACCGCCGCCCTCTTCGAACCACTTGTTGCGGGTGGTGGAGTCCGGATAGGCGGCGAGCGTGTCGCCGAGCACGCCCATGGCCGGGTCCTTGCCGGCGAAGTAGGTCGGGGCCGTATACTGCCCATCGAGCAGGCCCGCCTGAACTGCCTCCAGCGTCTCGGGAACGCCGACGACCGCGCCGCCCGGCAGCACCTCGATCGAGACGGCGCCGCCGGTCTTTTCCTTGAGTTCGGCCGCCATCTCCTCGAACGCCTTCGTGGTTGCGGCGTTTGCGCCGAGAAAGGTCTGGATCTTGAAGGTTTCCGCCTGGGCCAGGCCGGGCAACAGGCAAAGCGATACGGTTGCCGCCAGGGCGGCTGCAAATGCTCGGTTCATTGTGGTTCCTCCGTGATGTGCAGTCTTTTCGGGCTCAGCCCGATGCACGCTTCCTCATGCAGCCTTCATCCGCAGGATTGCCTGCGTCTCCTCCACGGTCGCCGGTTCCCTGCCGTGCGCACGTGCGATCTCCACCACCTTGTCGACCAGCCAGGCATTGGTTGGCCGGCCGTATTCCGCGAACGGATAATCGCCCGTGCCGATCGAGATATGGCCGCCTGCCGCGATGATCTTGTCGGCGAGAAGCAGCAGGTCTCCCTTGTAGTTGACCACAGTCCAGACGATGTCGCGGCCCTTGGGCAGGAAAGCGAGGTGGGCGTCGAGGCCCTCGGGCGTTCCGGGATGCCCCGACAGCATGATGCCGTCCGTCAGGCAGAAGCAGACATAGGCGGGCTCCGGAACGACACCCATCTCCATGAAGGCGCCGATCTGGCGCGTCGAGGACACGTTCCAGGAGACCAGATACTGCTTCAGCCCGTGATGACGGATACGCTCCGCGAAATACATCAGGGTCGCGGTCGAGTTCTTGTAGACGAGGTCCGTCGTGACGTAGCGCCTGGCCTCGGGGTCCCACCAGTCGACGTTGACGCTGCCGACATCCATCGGCGCGAAATCGACGGCCGTTCCGCGCTGTTCCATCATGCGCTCGACGGCAGAAAACCGCGTCTCGGCATCGGCATCGTTGGCGATGTAGCCAAGCGTGGGATGGATCAGTATCGGGCAGCGTTCCCGGACCAGCCTGTTCGTGGTCAGATAGTGCTCGGGAGAATTGTCGGGAGACCCGTCGGCCTTGCGGCCGTGATAGTGAAGGATGGATGCGCCCGCATCGAAGCACGCAGAAGCGTCGCGCGCTATTTCGTCCGGCAGGAAAGGCACGTTGGGATTTTCGTCGCGTGGGGCGAGTTCGTTGACGCGCGCCTCGATGATGATCTTGTCCATCCTGTCCTCCCTATGTCTTTCGTATATAAATTTGCCGATATTGGCAAGTGGCTCGCAGATTTTGTTACCAGGCGCTTGCATATATATATCCTAAGTTATATAAACAGCATCATGAGACGCGATCCTGCCCCTTCCGACACTGTCTCCGTCATCGACCGGTTTTCCGGACGATTTCCCGCTCACGTCATGCGTCGTCTGCGCACGCCGGACGGCGCCTATCGCTACCTCCATGTCAGCCCGGGAGTGGCCACGAATTTCGGGCTCGACCCCGCCGAACTGCTTTCGCAGAATGCGGTGACGCACGACTGGATTCACGAAGGCGACCGGCAGCGGTTCATCGATGCGCTCGAACGCTCTGCCGAGAACCTCACCACGCTTGACGAGGAGGTCAGGGTCGTCCTGCCCGATGGCCGCGTGCGCTGGGTTCGGTCCCTCGGCGATCCGAAGCGCCAGGCCGATGGGTCGGTCTTGTGGGAAGGTGTCGCACTCGACATCACCGATCGACGCGAGGCGATGGATACGGTCGCGCGTGCCATGGAAGCGGCACGCGCTGCCGAGGCGTCCGCATCGAGCCTGTCTTCTTCGACTTTCGGGGCGATCGCCGGGCCGCTTGCCGCATTGAGGAACGCATTGTTCGGCGAGGCGCACCTGGTGGACGCAGTCGCCGCGCGCGATGCGCTGGTTGCCATCGAGCGGGCCCTGGGCATCGAGCATCGGCCGGAAGCAGACCAGGCGCCGACCGATGCTCCGGCGCTGACCCGGCGGCAGGGCGAGATCGCCGGGCTGGTCGCTCAGGGCCTCTCGAACCGGGCCATCGCCGAAACGACCGGCCTGACCGAGGGAACGGTGAAGCTCCACGTCTCGGCTATCCTGAGACGGCTCGGCCTGAAGAACCGGACCGAACTGGCGAGACATGCGGCTGCCGGTGTCCAGTCACGTTGAGCGCGACGATCACGCCGGTTTGCTGCGAAGCCGCCGAACAGGCCACCAAACCGGTGGTGCGAACCTCGCGTCAATCGACCGGGCGCGGGTCGTTGCTCGTCTCGCCAAACAGCAGGCCGGTGAGGCGATGACGGCCACTGGTGCGGGATACGCTTCGCCGCCGCAACCACGTGGTGGGAGCCTCGGCCATGGATCACCGTTGTCATCGGGAACTTCGCGAGGCATCAATCGAACATCCGTTTCTCCCGCATCGAAGCGGAGGGACGAGGGGCAGCTGACCAAGAAACCGGTCAACGAAGGTTCTGCATGGCGGTGGAAGCGGATTTTCTGATCATCGGGGGCGGCATCGCCGGCGCTTCGGCGGCCTTCGAGCTTGCGGCAGCCGGGGCTCGGGTGATCATCCTGGAGCGTGAAAGCCAGCCAGGCTACCACTCCACCGGGCGCTCGGCAGCCGTCTTCACGGAAATCTACGGCAACGCGGTGATCCGCGCGCTCACCGTGGCCAGCGGCCGCTTCTTCTTGAACCCGCCCGACGGTTTCGGCGACCACCCGCTGCTGTTGCCGCGGCCGCTCATCATGATCGGGCGCGAGGATCAGCGCCATGAGGTCGAGAAGTTGCGCGCGCTCGCGGTGCAACTGGTTCCGAACCTGCGCATCCTCGAGTGCGACGAGGTTCTGCAGCGATTGCCGGTCCTGAGCCGGGACTATGTCGCCTGCGGGCTTCTCGAGCCGAATTCGTCCGATATGGACGTGAACTCCATCCATACCGGCTTTCTGAGAGGTGCCCGCGCCCGCGGCAGCCAGATTGTCAGTCGAGCCGAGGTCGTCGGCATGGACCGTGGGCAGGGCGGTTGGACCGTCCGGACCACTGCCGGCAACTTCCAGGGGCGTCATGTCATCAACGCTGCCGGGGCATGGGCGGATGTGGTCGCCGAGCAAGCCGGGGTTCGGCCCATCGGTCTCGTTCCCAAGCGCAGGACCGCCTTCACCTTCTCGTTCGATCCGCCCGCGCCGGTCTCGAACTGGCCGACCGTGATCGACATCTCCGAGCAGTTCTATTTCAAGCCCGAGGCCGGCAGACTCCTCGGCTCGCCTGCCGACGAGACGCCTTCGCCGCCCTGCGACGCCCAGCCCGAGGAGCTGGATATCGCCATTGCCATCGATCGCATTTCGGCCGCCACGACCGTCAGCGTCAGAACGGTGGACAGCCGGTGGGCCGGCTTGCGGAGCTTCGTAGCGGACAAGACGCCGGTCGTCGGCTTCGACGACGACGCGGATGGTTTCTTCTGGCTGGCGGGGCAGGGCGGCTACGGCATCCAGACCTCGGCCGCGATGGGGCGTCTCGCCGCGGCACTCGCCTGCGGCAGGGATGTCCCGGCGGATCTCGTCGCGCTCGGGGTCTCTGCCGATCTCGTGTCGCCGCGGCGGCTTCGGCCGGCGCGGGATCCGCGGTAACCGGAATCAATCAACCAGAAAGTGCGGTCAGCCGGTCATCGCGAGGCCCTGACGCACCGTGTCGACCGCCGTGCGATAGCCCTCGGCGAGGACCTTGTGGTCGATGGCATAGACGAAGAAGTTCGCCTTGGTGCCGGCCCAGCGCGCGGTCTCGCCCGCATTCGCGATGTAGACGCCTACGGGCAGGCCGGCCTTCTCGGCGGCCGTGAACACGCTGTTCGCCGCCTCGATGACCTCCGGATCCGAGAACCGGCCGGGCTTGCCGAGCGACGTCGACAGGTCGGCGAGGCCGGGCATCACGGCGTCGACCCTCACCTCGGCGAACAGGGCGTCGAGATCCGGCAGCACCTCGGCATCCTCGATCTGCACCACCACCAGCGCGTCCCTGTTGGCCTCGGCAACGGTGCGGGAAAAGTCGCCGAGCCCGAACAGGCCGGGCCTCGTGCCGGTGCATGTGCCGCGGTCGCCTTCGGGATTGAAGCGGGCGGACCGTACGCACCGGATCGACGCTTCGCGGTCGAGGCCGAAATGCGGGACGACTGCGCCTTCCGCGCCGACGTCCAGCGCTTTGGCGATCTCCTCGCCCGAGGGCGAGCGCGTGCGTACGAGCAGGGAAATGCCACGTGCTTCCGCCGCGCGGCAATGGTTCTGGACGTCGCTCCAGGAGAGCGCGGTGTGCTCGCGGTCGACGACGACGAAGTCGCAACCGGCCAGCGCCGCGATCTCCGTGGAGGCCGGATCGCTGCTGAAGACGAAGGTTCCCACCACCGGCGTCCCGGACGCCAGCCTTGGCTTTAGCCTGAAGGGCATCTGCATTGCCTCCCCGAAAATTCCAGCATTGCCGCCGGCGTCGGTTCCGGCAAGGCCAAATCATCGCATATGCGATATCTGACAACGCAGATGCATTTTTCGTGGGCGCGGGTTATGACTGATCGCATACAGCCCTGCCGTGTCAAGAAGGGTTCGCGCAGCCGACATGTCGTTCACTTTCCCGCCCGCAACATTACCGCGAGAAGCGTCGGAGGTCCGCACGTCCGTCCGGCGGTTCCTGGAGACCGAGCGCGCGCGCGGCACGTTCGAGCCGCGATGCTCGGGATGGATGGTCTTCGACCGGGACTTTTCACGGCGCTGCGGCGAGGCGGGGCTGATCGGCATGGTCTGGCCGAAGGCTTATGGCGGCGGCGCGCGGTCCCCGCTCGAACGTTACGTCGTCCTCGAGGAAATGCTCGCGGCGGGCGCTCCGGTCGGCGCGCACTGGATCGCCGACCGCCAGAGCGGGCCGCAGATCCTGGCGCATGGCACGGAAGCGCTGCGAAGAGAGATGCTGCCCCGCATCTGTCGGGGGGAGGCGACGTTCGCCATCGGGATGAGCGAGCCGGACGCCGGCTCCGATCTCGCCAATATCTCGTCGCGCGCGTTGGCGGTCGACGGCGGCTGGAGACTCACGGGCCGCAAGATCTGGACGACCAACGGGCACAGGGCCGACTACATCATCGGCCTGTTCCGCACCGAGCCGCGTAATGCCGAAGCGCGGCATCAGGGCATGACGCAGTTCGTCGTCGACCTTTCCTCCGCCGGCATCGAGCGCCGGCCGATCGACGATCTGCCGGGCCAGGCGGACTTCAGCGAGATCGTCCTGGACGATGTCTTCGTGCCGGACAGCCATGTCCTCGGCACGCCTGGCAGGGGCTGGGAACTCGTCACGTCGGAACTCGCCAACGAGCGCAGCGGGCCGGAGCGCTTCCTCAGCGTCTATCCGCTGCTTTCGGCGGTGCTGGACGCGGCGGGGCAGGGGTCCCTTGCAGGCGCGCGCGCCGAACTTGGCCGCATCGTCACCCATCTCGCCGTCCTGAGGCAGATGTCGCTGTCGGTGGCCGGCCGCCTTGCCAGCGGCGGCGCGCCGGCGCTGGAAGCGGCGGTCGCCAAGGATCTCGGCAACGAGCTCGAACGCGAGATACCGGAACTCGTCCGGGCACTCGCCGGACTGCTTCCGGCCAGCGGCGGCCGACGCGTCGATGCGCTGCTGATGGAGAGCGTGCTTGCGGCTCCCTCCTTCACCCTGCGCGGCGGCACGCCGGAAATACTGCGCAACATCATCGCGCGCGGACTGGGATTGCGCTGATGGCCGAGACGATGTTCGCAGATCTCGCAGCGCGGGTCCTGACCGACGCATCGCCGGACCCGGAAAACGGGTACGACGCCCCGCTCTGGGCCGAACTGGCGTCGACCGGCCTCGACAGGCTGCTGCTGCCGGAGGCGCTCGGCGGTGCCGGCGACGCCTTCGAGGAGGCGATCGCCGTGATGATCGCGTTCGGCCGGGCGGGGGCGGCGCTGCCGCTCGCCGACACGCTCGTGGCCAACTGGTGCCTGGCACGGGCGGGGCTCGACGTTGCCGAAGGTCCCAAGGCATTCCTCGCCGAGCCCGACGTCGCCAGGGAAGGCGCGGCGTGGAGCGGGGCGGGCTACTGGCTGCCGGTCGTCGAGCGGGCCGTGCTGGTGAGCGAGATCGAGGGCGTCGTGCGTGTCGAGGCAATCGGCGGCGACGTCGCGGGAGATCGGGGGGAGAGCGTCAGCGGCGAGCCGCTCACCTGGATCGCGCGCGATGGTGCGATGAGTGGCGACGGTCCGGCCGTCGCGGAAGGGCTCTCGCCCGGACAGCCGCTGGCCCTTGCGGCCGCGCTCGATGCGGCGGCCATCGTCGGGGCGCTCGACCGCATCTGCGCGCTGTCGATCGACTACGCCAATACGCGCAGGCAGTTCGGGCGTCCGATAGCCAGGTTCCAGGCCGTGCAGGCGATGGTGGCGCGGCTCGCCTGCGAGACGGCTGCCGCCAGGGCCGCCGTCGAACATGCGGCGACGATGCTCGGCACACAAGCCGCGCTCTTCTGGGCAGGGGTCGCGAAGGCGCGCGCCAGCGAGGCGGCCGGAAAGGCTGCCGCCTGCGCGCACCAGATACACGGCGCGATCGGCTTCACGCGCGAGTACGAGCTGCACCGCCACACCCGCCGACTCTGGACGTGGCGGGAGAGGCGTGGGAATGAGCGCTACTGGAACGAGCGCATAGGCTCGGCGGCGGCAAGGGCCGGAGGCGAGGGCCTGTGGCCGGGGATCGTGGATGGGTTGACGCTTTGAACGACAGCAAGGTCAAATCGGCGCGCCGCGTCATCCAGGTGCTGGAGTTCTTCGACGAGATGCGCTCCGACGCTTCGGTGATGGACGTCGCGCGGGCGCTCGACATGCCGCAGTCGTCCACGACCGAGCTTCTGAAATGCCTCTCCGATCTCGGTTACCTCGCCTACGACCCGCGTACCCGCCGCTACATGCCCACCCATCGCGTCGCGCTGCTCGGGTCATGGATACAGGCGCCCTATCTCGGCGAGGGACGCGTCGTGCAGATGATGGAGGAGCTTGGCGAGAAGACGCGCGAGACCATCATCCTCGGCGAGCCCTCCGGCATCGTCGTACGCTATATCTACGTCGTGCCCTCGCGCCAGGCGATGCGCCTGCATGTCGGCCCCGGCACGATCCGCCCCATCGCGCGCTCGGGCCTGGGCAAGCTCTTCCTGACGACGTATCCGCAGGATCGCGTCAAGGACCTCCTGAAGCGCATCAATGCGGACCGCGACCCCGGCGACCCGGTCATCAGCTACGCCGACCTCGAGGGGGAACTCCAGGACATCCGCGACAAGGGCTATCACCTGTTTACCAACGGCGTTAACCCCGGAGCCGGCATCATCGCCATGCTGCTGCCCCAGTCAGACGGGTACCCACCGCTCGGCATCGGCATCGGCGGGCTCGCCGAGAACATCGTCAGGAACGCGCCCGAGTTCATCGAGGCCATCCGCCAGGGCATCAACCGCTATTTCGGCTGATCGCGCCGTCCTCGCGCCGGCCGCCCGCGCATCATGAAGCCAGCATGGAGGAATAGATCGTGGCCCAGAAGAAGGTGCTGTTGGAACGACGTGGGCGCATTGCGCTCGTGACGCTGAACCAGGGCGAGGCGCGCAACCCGCTCGACGACGAGACCGTGGTCGAGTTCCTGGACGTGATCGACGAGATCAATGCAGATACGGGTCTGTCGTGCATGGTGCTGACGGGAGCGGGTCCGGCCTTCTGCGCAGGCGGCAACGTCAAGGACATGCGCGACAGGCAGGGGCTGTTCTCCGGTTCGCCGGCCGAGATGCGCCGGAAATACCAGCACGGCATCCAGCGCATCCCGCTGGCCATGCACGACCTCGAAGTGCCGGCGATCGCGGCCGTCAACGGGCCGGCGGTGGGCGCGGGCTGCGACCTCGCCATGATGTGCGACATCCGCGTGGCCTCGACCGGCGCATCCTTCGCCGAGAGCTTCCTGCGCGTCGGACTGATCTCGGGCGACGGGGGCGCGTGGTATCTGCCGCGCGTCGTCGGGCTGTCGCGCGCATTCGAGATGGCGTTTACCTGCGCCGCCGTCGATGCCGAGGAAGCAAGGCGCGCCGGCTTCGTCAGCCGGGTCGTCGATCCGGAGGCGCTGATCGACACGGCCATGGAACTCGCCGCCCAGATCGTGAAGCAGCCGCCCCAGGCGCTGCGCATGATGAAGCGGCTGATCCGCCACGGGGCCGAGACGAGCCTCGCGCAGAACCTCGAGCTCGCAGCCGCGATGCAGCCCATCGCCCAATCTTCCGCCGATCACATCGAGGCGGTCTCTTCCTTCCTGGAGCGTCGACCCGCCACTTTCGACGGGCGATAGGCCGCGGATTCGGCGCGGCTCGCGTGCCCTTGCCCGGCACGGGGGAGGGTCACGCCACCCGATCAGTTCTATCGCGTATGCGATATCTGGCATCGCACGAGCGTTAGTTGTTTCATCATGCCGGTGGCGGTGCTCTACTTCCGACGATGAGACGCGGCCCCCGCCAATGGCGGGGAGCGGCGCGGCGGCAATCGGAGGATGAGCCTTGCTTCAGGTGCGAAGCGTTGCAGATGGAGGTTCGGCGACGGACCGGCAACGGCTCCCGGGCATCCGGGACTTCGTATGGCAGGGCGCTCGCTCGCGCGTGGTCATGGCTTCGGGTTCGGCCCTGACGCTGGGGGACGAGGCCGATCGCCTCGCCATGAGGCGCGTCATGCTCGTCAGCGGTCGGCGCACCGCGGCCTCGCCGCGCGTCATCGACGCCGTCGCCGCGCTGGGCGCGCGCGTCGCGGTCCGCTTCTGCGACGTTCCCGCCCATTCCGACGAGGATCTCGTCATGGCCGGTGTCCAGGCCGCGCGGGACAACAACGTCGACGGGCTGGTGGCGATCGGGGGCGGCAGCGCTTCCGACACCGCAAAGGCGATCGCGATCGTGCTCGCCGAAGGCGGCCAGATCGCCGATCACGCCAATGTCTTCCATCCTCCGGACCGCTACGACCAGAAGATCCTGCCCCGGCCCAAGCTGCCGATCATCGCCGTGCCGATGACGGCTTCCGCCGCCGAGGTCACGCCGGGCCTCGGCATCCGGGCGCGGGACGGGCACAAGCTCGTCTTCTGGGATCCCAACGTCGTGCCGAGGACGATCGTTCTCGACGCCGAACTCTGCCTCGACATGCCGGTCGCGGTACTAGCCTCAACCGCGATGAACGCCTTCGCGCACTGCGTGGAAGGTCTCTATTCGCGCGTCGGCAACCCGATTTCCAGCGGGCTGGCGCTGCACGGCGCGCGCCTGCTCTGCGAGGCGCTGCCGGCCATGGCGGCCGATCCATCCGACGTCGCCGCACGCGGCCAGGTGATGGCCGCCGCGCACCTGTCCGGCCATGTCATCGCCAATGCCCGCGTCGGTCTGCACCACGCGATCTGCCACGGGCTCGGCGCGATCGGCGGGCTCTCGCACGGCGATGCCAACGCGATCATGCTGCCGCACGTCATGCGGTACAACGCACCTGCCGTCGCGCCGCAGCTTGCGATGCTGGCGGATGCCATCGGCGGCGACGAGGCCCGCCGTCCGGGCATCGACCCGGCGGACGTCGCAATCCGCGCGGTGGAGAAGCTCCAGCGGTCGGCCGGCGTTCCCGTCAGGCTGAGGGACGTGGGCTTCGACATGACGCTGGCGGGCCGGATCGCCGACAAGACGCTGTCGGACCGGGGTGCCTACTTCAATCCCATCGTCGCCCCGCCGGCGGCCGATATCGAAGCGGTCATCGGAGCGGCGTGGTGAACGAAAGCGCGCCCCTGGGGATGACCCGAACGGCAGTTGCGCCGGGCGACGTCGCACAGCGGATCGCGTCGCGCCACCTGCGCACCGTGTCGCGTGCCATCTCCTGGATCGAGAACGGCGAGCCTGCCATGGGCCCGATTCTCGACGGGCTGATCGACCGCGCCGGACAAGCGATGGTCGTGGGCGTCACCGGCGTGCCCGGCGCCGGCAAGAGCACGCTGGTGCCCGCTCTCGCGCGCCAGTTCGCGGCCGACGGGAAGCACGTCGCGATCCTCGCGGTGGACCCGTCGAGCCCGCTGACCGGCGGCGCGATCCTGGGCGACAGGATACGCGACGCCGCGCTGGGCGAGACCGGCATCTTCTTTCGCAGCATCGCCAGCCGGGGCAGCCTCGGGGGCGTCTCGCGCACGCTCGACGACGTGGTCACGCTGCTCGACGTCGCGGGCTTCGACGTGGTGCTGATCGAAACCGTCGGCACGGGCCAGTCGGAAATCGCGGTCACCCGGCTCGCGCACACGACGGTCATGGTGACGGCGCCCGGGCTGGGCGACGAGATCCAGGCGATGAAGGCCGGGATACTCGAACTTGCCGAGCTGGTGGTCGTCAACAAGGCCGACAGCGACCCGCGCGGCGCCGAGACGACGGCGATGACGCTGCGCCAGGCGATCGGCGAGACGCAGCGGGCGCACGGGCTCGCCGAAGGTGCCAACGCAGACCCGGCCACGGGACAGGCCTGGCTCGCGCCGGTTCGCGCGGTGTCCGCGCGAACCGGCGCGGGGATACCCGAACTGGCCGGGCTCGTGCTCGCGCATCGCGGATTCCTCGCCGCCTCCAGCGGCCTCGCCGACTGGCGTCGCGGACGGCTCGAGACCCGCTTCAGGGAAGCGCTGGGGGACGCGCTGCTGGCGCGTTTGCGCGAAACATACGGTTCCGAGGAAGCCGAGGCGAAGGCCTCGGTCCTCTCGGGTGCGACGTCGCCGCTCAAGGCGGCAGAACTGCTGGCGAAACGCGTCATCGGCGCGCTGCCACGCGAATAATGGATCAAGGGAGGTCTACGACATGAAGCCACGCATCATCGCACTGCTCGCAACGTCCGCCGCGCTGGCGCTGGGCGCAACGCCGGGTCTCACCGAGACGCTCAAGCTGCGCGTCGCCGACGTCTATCCGGTCACGCATCCCGTCTCCAACACCACCGTCAAGGTGTTCATGGAAGAGGTGAAGAACCGTCTCGGCGACAAGGTCGAGTTCGAGTACTACCCGGCCGAGCAGCTCGGCAAGGGCAAGGATCTGCTCGCGCTGACCCAGCAGGGCGTTGTCGACATCGGTCTGGTCGTGCCGTCCTACGTGTCCGACAAGCTGCCGCTGTCGGCGGTCTCCGAACTGCCCGGCGCCTACGGAACGTCGTGCGCCGGCACGATGGCCATGCAGAAGCTGGCGACCGAAGGGGTGCTGGCCAAGGAGGAGTTCGCGGCCAACGGCGTGCGCGTGCTCATCTCGCATACCTTCGCGCCGTTCCAGGCCTTCTCCTCGAAGCCATACGAGTCGCTCGCCAGCTATTCCGGCCAGAAGCTGCGCACGCTCGGCGCCGTCACCGATATGACCATCGAGAGCCTCGGCGCCGTGCCGATCCGCATCTCGGCGCCCGAGATCAACGAGGCCATGAGCCGTGGCACGATCGACGGCGGCCTGATGGGCGTGGCGACTGTGCTGTCCTACGACCTGGTGCCCTACGTGAAGTCGGCGACCTACGGCGAGAGCTTCGGCGGCGCCTTCATTTCCTACGCGATCAGCGAGGCCAACTGGGCCAAGCTGCCGGAGGACGTCCAGCAGGCCATGACCGAGGCCGGCCGGATCGCCAGCGAGAACGGCTGCAAGAAGGCCGACGAGGCCGTCGATGCACAGTTCGACAAGCTGCGCGCCGCCAACGTGCAGATCATCGAGCTCTCGGCCGAGGACAAGACCAGGCTTGTCGAGAGCACGGGCGACATCGGCAAGCAGTGGGCAGCCGGCCTCGACGGACGCGGCAAGCCGGGGACAGCCGTGCTCGAGGCCTTCCAGGCCGAGCTCTCCAACTGAACCGTCCGGGAGGATGACATGACGCTACTTGCACGCACACTTTTCGCCCTGCCGCTGGCCATCGGCATCGGCGGTGTCGCCAATGCGCAGGAGAAGGTCGAGCTACGCTTCGCCGACTCGCTTCCGGCGACGCATCTGTTCACCCGCGAGGTTGCGAAGCCCTGGATGGACGCCGTCACCGCCGGCAGCGGCGGCGCGGTGACCTTCCAGCACTACCCGGCCGAGCAGCTCGGCAAGGCGAAGGACCTGCTGGCGCTGACGAATTCCGGCGTCACCGACATCGGCTTCGTCACGCCCATCTACATCACCGACAAGCTGCCGCTTTCGGGCATCTACGACCTGCCGGGCGGCCCCTTCACCTCCTGCCAGGGCGTCGAGGCGTTCATGACCATGGCGACCGGTGACGGCATCCTCGCCCGCGAGGAATTCGGGCCGAACGGGGTGCGGGTGTTGATGGCGGTCGTCCAGCCGCCATTCCAGGTCTTCACCTCCACCAAGCCCATCACGGCCGTGGAGGACCTTCGGGGCCTCAAGCTGCGTACCGCGGGCGGCGCCCAGGAACTCACCGCCGAGAAGCTCGGCATCGTATCGGTGAAGATCACCGCGCCGGAGACCTCCGAGGCGATGAGCCGCGGCACGATCGACGGCGGTATCCTCGCGCATGTGTCGATCGGCGCATACGGCCTGACGGACATGATCAAATACGCGACCGACGGTGCCAATTTCGGCAGCGCCGTGCTCACCTGGTCGATCAGCGAGACCAAGTTCCAGTCGCTCTCGCCGGAAATCCAGAAGCTGATGATCGACGAGGGCCTGCGCGTCACGCGCGAGGGCTGCAAGTCGATCGAGGCGGGCGTGGATTCGGCCATCGCAACCTGGAAGGAAAAGGGCGTGACCATGGTCGAGTTCCCCGAGGCCGACCGCGCCTCGCTGCAGTCGCTTTTCGACGACATCGCCAAGCAGTGGGCCGACGGGCTCGACGGGCGTGGACGGCCGGGCAGCGAAGTGCTCGAAAGCTTCAAGGGCGCGCTGGAGGCGTCGAATTGAGCATGGAGCGCCAGATGGTCGCGGATCGTCCCGCCTCGGCGTGGGCGCCAGCGCTGCTGGCGCTCCACCGGAGCGTGTCGCTGGTCGAGCGCGGCCTCGTGGCGCTCGCCGCCGTCGCGGTGTTCGCCATGATGCTGGTGCTCGTCGTCGACGTGGGAGGGCGCTACCTCTTCAACCGACCACTGGCATGGTCCTACGACGTCATCAGCATCTACATGCTGCCGCTCGTCGTCTATCTCGCGATCGCCGATGCCTACCGGCGCAACCAGCACATCTCGGTCGACCTGATCTACAATTCCCTCGGGCGGACCGGGAAGAGGCTCGTCAGGCTCCTTGCCGCGGTGATCGTGGTCGCGGTCATGTCGCCCATCGCCTGGCTGGCCGCCGGACAGGCGATCACGCGCTACGAGAACAAGGTCGTCATTTCGGGCAGCATCCTGTGGCCGACCTGGATACCGGCGCTGTTCCTCGCCGCCGGCGCCGGCCTGCTGATCGTCCGCGCGCTCGTGGACGGGCTCGCGCTCGCTGCGGCGCTGGCCGGTGATACCGAAACCGTCGCGGGCGAATCCGAGGATCGTCAGCGCGACGTCGCTCATGGCGGGGATGCCACATGACTGCCGTTCTCTCTCTCGGGGCCATGCTCGGCCTCCTGCTCGCGGGCGTCCCCATCGCCTTCGCGCTGATCGCCGTCGGCATGCTCGGCCTCTACATGGTCGGCGGCACGTCGCTGATGATCGGCATACTCGACACCACGCCGCTGTCGGCGGTCTCGGCCTACGAGTTGCTGACCATCCCCATGTTCGTGCTGATGGCGCAGTTCATCGTCATGGCGGGCATAGCCGACGACCTGTTCCGCGCCGCGACCGTGTGGACCGGCCGTATTCGCGGCGGCCTGGCCGTGGCGACCGCGCTGGTCGGCGCGATCTTCGGCGCGGTCTGCGGATCGTCGGCGGCCGCTGCCGCCACGCTCTCGGCGACGACCATCCCTGCGATGGACAAGCGGGGCTACGACAAGGAATTCTCGTCCGGCGTGGTGGCCATCTCGGGCACGCTCGCCATGCTGATACCGCCTTCGGTGCTGGTCCTGATCTACGCGATCATTGCCGAGGCCAGCATCAGCCGGCTGCTGATCGCCACCATCATCCCCTCGCTCGTCATCGCGTCGACGATCGTGCTGACGATCTTCTTCCTGCTGTGGCTCGATCCGTCACGCGCGCCGGAAGGCCATCCCACGACGTGGCGCGAGAAGTTCGGCTCGCTCGGCATTGCCGGGCCGATGCTGCTCCTGATCTTCTGTGTGATGGGCGTCATCTATCTCGGCGTCGCGACGCCCACGGAGGCCTCGGGGCTCGGGGCGGCGGGGGCGTTCCTGCTGACGCTCGCCTATCGCCGCATGAGTTGGTCGCTGCTTGTCCGGGCGCTGATGGAGACGGCCGGGACCACCGTGATGATCCTGCTGATCATCATGGCGTCGAAGATCTTCGGCTACTTCATCACGATCACCCAGATCACGCAGGGGCTGGTGGCCACCGTCGGCGCGCTCGACGTCGCGCCGTGGGTGATCCTCGCCTGCATCATCGTGCTCTACCTGATCCTCGGCGCGCTGATGGATTCGCTGGCGATCATCACGCTGACCGTGCCCATCCTGCTGCCGCTCGTCACCTCGCTGGGCTACGATCCGATCTTCTTCGGCGTCATCGTCATCATCGTCGTCGAGATCGGCCTGGTCACGCCGCCATTCGGGCTGATCTCCTTCATTGTGGCCAAGACTGCCCGCCGGCCGGTCGCCGAAGTGTTCAAGGGCATCTGGCCGCATTTCGTGGCGCACATTCTGGCGATCATCGTCCTGTGCGCATTCCCGCAGCTCATCCTGTGGCTGCCGTCGAGAATGTAATCCGAGGCTTTACGCATGGCCGACAACGCAAAGACACTGAGCGACGCCCAGAAGCTGTGGGCCGAGAAGAACGCGTCCGAACTCGCCGAGACGTGGAAGCCGCGCTTCGAGACGTCGAGCGGCATCGAGATCAAGGCGGTCTACACGCCTGCAGATCTCGAGGCGGCGGGCTGGCGCTACGAGGCCGACAGCGGCTTTCCCGGCGAAGCTCCCTGGACGCGCGGCTTCACGCCCGGCGGCTACCGCAAGGAGCTTTGGGAGATCGAGATGTATGCCGGCTTCGGCTCGGCCGAAGACGCCAACAAGCGCTATCGCTATCTGCTCGACAACGGTTCGACCGGCGGCGTCTCGATCGCGCTCGACCTGCCGACCCAGATCGGGCTCGACCCGGACCATCCGCTGGCGCGCGACGAGGTGGGCCAGATCGGCGTCGCGCTGACGTCGCTCAAGGACATCGAGATCATGTTCGACGGCATCCCGCTCGACCAGGCGGGGCACGTCTTCACCACCGCGAACTGCATCGGGCCGGTTGCGGTGGCGTGGTTCCTCGCGCTGGCCGAGATGCGCGGGGCGGATCCGAATTCCTTCGTGCTGCAGGTCCAGAACGACCCGATCAAGGAATACATCGCGCGCGGCACGCAGTTCGTGCCGATCGAGGCGGCGGTGAAGCTGTCGACCGACGTGGTGCAGTACGTGGCCGACAACGTGCCGGCGTGGCTGCCGATTTCGATCTCCGGCTCGCACATGAAGCAGGCGGGGGCGACGACGGTCCAGGAGGCCGCCTTCACCATCTGCAACGGCATCGCCTATATCGAGACCTGCCTGGCGAAGGGCATGCGTATCGACGATTTCGGCCACCAGATCGAGCTGCATTACTGCACCGAGATGGACTTCTTCGAGGAGGTCGCCAAGTACCGGGCGACCCGCAAGGTCTGGACGCGGCTGGTCCGCGAACGCTTCGGCGGGACGACGGACAGGGCGCAGCATTTCCGCCTGCACGCGGCGACCTCCGGCCGGCCGCTCACGGCGCAGCAGCCGCTCAACAACATCTCGCGCATCACGCTGCAGGCCCTGGCACAGATCCTCGGCGGCTGCGAGCAGACCCGCACGGCCTCCTACGACGAGGCGCTGGGCATACCGACCGAGCTTGCGGCGCGCACGTCGATCCGTGTCAACCAGATCATCGGCCACGAGACCGGCATCCCCTACACGGTCGATCCGCTGGGCGGCTCCTACTATGTCGAGGCGCTCACCCGCGAGTTCGAGGACCGCATCTGGGAGACGATCCGCAAGGTCGACGACATGGGGGGTGCGATCGCGGCGGCCAAGGCCGGCTGGTTCCAGCGCCAGCTCGCGCAGGGCGCCTATCGCGAGCAGTGCCGGGTCGAATCCGGCGAGCAGGTCGTCGTCGGCGTCAACGCGTTCAAGTCCAGCGAGCCTCAGCCTGCGCAGATCTTCAAGGTCAATCCCAACGCCGCCGAGCGGCAGCTCGCAAAGCTTCTGGAACTGCGCACCACCCGCGACCAGAAGGCGGTCGACAGGACGCTCGCCAGGCTGCGTGCCGACTGCGCGGAGGGCGTCAACGTCATGCCCGCCATGATCGAGGCGGTGAAGGTGTTCGCCACGATCGGCGAGATCGGCCAGCTCTGGCGCGAGGTCTATGGAGAGTATCTCCCCGAATCCGTTCGTTTCTGAGAGGACAGATGAACATGCAGACTGCACCCAGGGCCGGGCGGCCCTTGCGCGTGGTGATGACGAAGGTGGGCCTCGACGGCCATGATCGCGGGGTCAAGGTCATCGCCCAGGCGCTCCGGGACGCCGGGATGGAGGTCATCTACACGGGCCTTCGCCGCACGCCCGACGAGATCGCCGAGATCGTCCTTCACGAGGACGCCGACATTCTCGGCCTGTCGATCCTGTCGGGCGCGGTGGTGCCGCTGACGCGGCGCGTCTCGGAGGCGCTTGCCGCGCGCGACATCGACGACGTGCTCATCGTCGTCGGCGGCATCGTCACCGACGAAACACGCAAGGAACTCTGCGACCTCGGCATCCAGGGCGTGTTCGGCCCGGGCTCCTCCCTCAACGAGATCATCTCGTTCATCCACGAAAACGTGCCCGCGATGCGGGCGCTCTAGACAGCAGGAAATCGGGTTCATGGCTGAAGCCTATGTCGCCGGCGTCGGGTTCCATCCGTTCGGACGCTTCCCGGAAAAGACACTCAAGGAAATCGCTGCCGAAGCGGCGCTCGCCGCGCTCGGCGATGCCGGGCTGGACGCCGACGGCATCGACGCCGCCTTCTGCTCCAACGCCTATGCCGGGCTGCTCAACGGCCAGGAATCGGTGCGCGGCGAGACGTGGCTGCGTTCGGCCGGTATCGGCGGAATACCGATCATCAATGTCGAGAACGCCTGTGCTGGAGGCGGCAGCGCCATCCATCTGGCGACGCTCGCCGTGCGGAGCGGCGCCTATCGGCGGATACTCGTGGTGGGTGCAGAGAAGATGTTCTCCGGCGACACGGCCCGCGCCATCGCGGCGCTCGCGACGTCTTCGGACATCGAGGTGACGCAGGGCATCGGCATGCAGTTCGCCGCTGTCGACGCCATCCGCGTCAAGAAGGTGATGGCCGAGGAGAATGTCGGCGAGGACGCGCTCGACTGGATCACGGTCAAGAGCCACTACAACGGCTCGCTCAATCCGATGGCTCAGTTCCGCAAGCCGATGACGATGGAGGAGGTGCGCGGCTCGCGCATGATCGCCGATCCGCTCAGGCTCTACATGTGCAGCGCCATCTCGGACGGAGCGGCCGCCTGCGTCATCTCCGCCGAGCCCGGCCGCCGCAAGGTGCGCATCGCGGCCAGCGCCATCGCATCGTCGCCGATCCGCGCTCGTCAGGGCGAACGTTCCACCGCCAAGCGCGCCTCCGGCGCGGCCTACGAGCAGTCGGGGCTGACGCCGGCCGACATCGATTTCGCCGAAGTGCACGACGCGGTGTCGCCGATGGAACTCGTCTACTACCGCGACCTCGGCTTTTGCGCGCCCGGCGAGGTCGCCCGCTTCGTGGCGGAGGAGAAGCCGGCATTGCACGGCGCGATGCCCTTCAACCCGTCCGGCGGCATCAATTCGCGCGGCCATCCCGTCGGCGCGACCGGCGTCGCGCAGATCTGCGAATTGACGCTGCAGATTTCCGGCGATGCCGGCCAACGCCAGCTCCGGCGCGCCCGCAGGGGGCTCGCGCTCAACGCCGGCGGCTGGATGGGCGAGGACCCCGCGGTCAACACAGTGCATATCCTGGAGGCAGCATGAACGTCGTGACGACTGCGACGCAGTCGAAGACCAACCCGCATCTCTTCTTCGCCGAGGGGGAGGCGCCGCATGCGCCCGGGCTTCGCGGGGCGCGCTGTGGCAGCTGCGGCAAGCATACGCTCGGCAGGGTCGCCGTCTGCGCGCATTGCCTTTCGCGCGACGTCGAGGTGCGGGCCATCGGGCAGGATGCCGAGTTGATCGAGTACTCTATCGCCCGCGTTCCTGCAGGCGGTTTCGATGCGCCCTATGCGATCGGCCAAGTGCGGACCTCCGACGGCATCGTCCTGTTCGCGCCGCTTGTCGGCGCGACGGAGGGGCTCGCGAAGGGGGAGCCGCTGCGCTTCGCACTCGTCGAGCACGATGGCGGCTCGATCGGCTTCGGCTATGCGCGCCTTGCCGGCAAGGGAAGCGGCCGATGAACGTCGCCGACCAGATACGGCGTGCCGTGCGCCGCTACGGCCCCATGCCGGCCGCCATCTCCGGGGACGAAAGCCGCAGCTTCGACGAGATCGACGAGCGCTCGAACCGGCTCGCCAACGCGCTCGCCGCGCGTGGACTGGCAAAGGGCGATCGGGTCGCGACGCTGGTCGAGAACTCGGTGCGCTGCGTGGAGATCGACTTCGCGCTCGCCAAGGCGGGTTTCGTGCGGGTCTCTCTCAATCCGCGCTCGACGGCCAAAGACGTCGCCTACATACTGGCGGACAGCGGCGCCAGGGCGTTCTTGTTCGGTGGGGGGTTCGGCGCGCTGGTGGGCGATCTCGACGCCGATGCGTCGCGGGTGGACGTGCGTATCGAGGAAGGCGAGGGGAGCCGGTCGGACGTTCCCGGAGCGAGCGACTACGAGGCCGCGCTCGCCGAGGCGGAACCGGCGCAAGCCGACGCGCGCTGCGATCCGGAAGACCTCTACTGCCTGTTCTACACGTCCGGCACCACGGGCCAGCCCAAGGGCGTGATGCTCAGCCACCGGTCCATCCTGCACGTCTCCTACAACCTCCTCATGGAGATGGGGCCGCGCGCGCCGGGCGAGAAGGTGCTGCTCATGCAACCCATGAGCCATGGTGCGGGCTTCTTCGTGCTGCCCTGGTTCATGCGGGGCGGGGCGAGCGTGATCATGCGGCACTTCGAGCCGCGCGAGGTGCTTCGGCTGTCGGCCGAGCACGGCATCGAGACGGTCAAGCTGGTGCCGACGATGCTCCAGCGCATCCTCAAGCTGGACGCAGCGGAGACGCCGCCCCTGCCGAAGCTGCGCTACATGGTCTACGGCGCGAGCCCGATGCCCGCGGAGGTCACGCGAAAGGCGATCGATCGCTTCGGCGTCCGTTTCATCCAGATCTACGGCCAGAGCGAGGCTCCGGTCACGCTCAGCATCCTGCGCAATGACGACCACAGCCCCGAAAACGGCCGTCCCGAGCGTCTGGCCTCGGCCGGAAGGCCGTTCGAGACGGTCGAGATGCGCATCGTCGATGCGCTCGGCGCCGACGTCGCGGAAGGCGGCTCCGGCGAGGTGGTGCTGCGCGCGCCGCAGCTCATGTCGGGCTACTGGAACAGGGCGGAGCAGACGCGCGACACGATCCGCGACGGCTGGCTGCACACCAAGGATTTCGGCCGTATCGACGAATACGGCTATCTCTACCTGCTCGGACGCATGGACGAGATGATCATTTCGGGCGGCTACAACATCGCGCCGCGCGAGATCGAGGAGGCGCTTTACCTTCATCCCGCGATCCAGGAATGCGCGGTGGTCGGCGAGCCGGACGAGGAGTGGGGAAGCGCCGTCGTCGCCTACGTGTCGCTGCGCGACACGGTGGGCGAGCACGAGATCGTCGACTTCGCCCGCACGCAGCTCGGCTTCAAGCGGCCCAAGCGCTTCTACCGCGTGATCGAATTGCCCAAGAATCCCAACGGCAAGATCCAGAAGAGCGCGCTCAAGCCCGATCTCGCCATGCGCTGGGAGGCAACGCAATGATCGCGGAGATCGTCGAACGCGTCGCCGGGCTGCGGCATGAGGCGCTGAGCGAGGCGGCGCGCGAGCGCCTGACGCTATGCCTCTTCGCCAATCTGGCAGTGGGTATTGCCGGCACGCGCTACTGCGTGCTGCCGGAGCCCGTTGCCGACGGCGGGCGCTATGCCCTGCTATCGGGACGGCACGCCCAGGACCACCGCGCCGCCGCGTTCTGGAACGCTGCTGCGATGCATGCGCGCACGCAGGACGACTTCCATCCCGTCGGCAATCTGCACATCGGCACGGTCGTCATACCCGCCCTGATGGCGGTTGCCGACGAACGCCAGCTTTCGGGTCGCGATTTCCTCGAGGCGCTGGCGGCCGGCTACATGGTCGCGACCGGCATTTCGCGCGGCGCCTCGCCGCGAACCACGCCGCGCGGCCTCCGTTCGACGGGGCTCTACGCGCCATTCGGCGCCACCGCCGCCGTCGCCCGTGCGCGCCGTCTCGACGCCGGGGAGGCTTCAAGCGCGCTTGCCATGACGACGGTCTTCGCCGGCGGCACGACCCAGGCCTGGCTCGACGGCAGCGACGAGTGGCAGTTGCATCCGGCACACGCGGCCGAGACCGGGCTGCGCGCCTGCGATCTCGCCGCCCAGGGCGTTCGCGGGGGCGCGCACGCACTCGACGGAAAGGCCGGATTCTTCAACGCATTGCTTGGCGAGGCCCCGAGTTTCGAGATGATCGCGGGCGATTTCGACCCTTCCGCAGCGCTGGAGGAGAGCGTCATAAAGCGCTATCCGGTCTCGGGAATCTGCCAGTCGGTGGTGCTCGGCTCGGAACGCGCGGCAGCCCGCGTCCCCGACGCCGGCCGGATCCGCTCGATCCTCGTCGAGATGAACAGCTTCGAAATCGGCTATCCGGGCACGATGAATCGGGGACCGGTGTTTCGTGCGTTCGGCGACCGGCTCATGAGCGCGACCTTCTGCGCCGCGGCGGTTCTCGCGCGCGGCGGCCTGCGCTTCGACGATTTCCAGGGCGCGCAAGACCCGCTGCGCGACAGGCTCGTGGCGGCGACGACGGTCCGCAAGGATGACGCGCTGCCGCTGCTTTCCTCACGCGTCACGGTAACGCTCGACGATGGCGGCGAGATCGTCGAACGCGTCGCCAATTCGCGCGAGGAGGTTCGCATAGACTGGGACACCGTCGCGCCCTGGGCCGCCGATATCTTCGAACAGGCCGGCAAGGACCGCCACGCGTGCGAGGGGACGATGGCGGCCGTCCGCGACCTGGCCGCCGCGCCGCACGTCGACACGCGCCTGCTTGCCGCGTTCTCCGGCTAGTCGTCCTTGCGCGGGGCGGCGACCGGGCTGATCCTCGCGGCAGTCGTTTGCCTGATGATCGCGGCCGAAGCGCTCGGCGAGGCGCGGTTCGCGCAGGCGGCGGGCGTCGGGGTGGCCGTGGCGGTGATCGCCATGCTGCCCCAGGCCGGCTGGGCGGGACGGGTCTTCGTCGCGCTGGCCATCCTGCTGGCGATCATCGCGCTGGTGGGGAATGGCGGAGCGCCCGGCGTTCTGGCGGGTCCGCTCGCGGCTGCCGGCTTCATCGCGGCCTTCTTCTCCTGCATCGCCGCGCTGCGCGAGGCGGCGCTGACATCGCCCAGTCTTGAGCGCAGCGGCCGCTTCTTCGCCGAGCAGAAGCCCGGCCGGCGCTATCTGATGCTCACCTTGGGCGGCCACTTCTTCGCACTTGCCCTGAGCTACGGCGCGCTCTCCCTGCTCGGCACGATGGCCGAACGCGTGACGCGCCGGGAGCCGGATCCCGAAATCAGGGCGATCCGCATGCGGCGCATGCTGATGGCGATCCAGCGCGGCCTCGTCGCCACGCTATGCTGGTCCCCCGTGGCCTTCCCCATGGCGCTTGCCACGACGCTGGTGCCGGGTGCCGACTGGACGGAAGCGGCGCCGTTCTGCGTCGTCTCCGGCCTGTTGCTGATGGCGCTCGGCTGGGGGCTGGACACGGCGTTCAAGCCGACACCCATGGCGGTTCGACCCGCTCCCGTGACGGCGTCGCCCGGCGGTGTCTGGACCAATGTCCGGCCGCTGGCCGCGCTGCTCACAGCGATCCTCGTCCCCCTCGTCGCGATCCAGCTCCTGACCGGAATGCGCGCGGTCGCGGCGGCGATGGTGCTCCTGCCGCCGCTTTGCCTCGCATGGGTCGCCTTCCAGGAAGGTGGGGGCAGAACCGGCCTGGCGGCCGCGATGCGCCGCGGCCTCGCCTATTTCACCGTCGGGCTGCCAGGCTACGGCAACGAACTGGTGATACTCACCACCGCGGGGTTCATCGGCAGTCTGGGGGCCGGGCTGGCCGAGCCCTGGATGCGCGCCGCGGGCATCGATCTCGCGATCCTGCCGGCGCCGCTTCTCGTGCTGTCGATCGTCTGGCTGCTGCCGATAACCGGCCAGATCGGCATGAACCCGATCCTCGCGCTGTCGCTCGTCGGGCCACTCCTGCCGCCCGCCGGGGCGCTCGGCCTGTCGCCCGCCGCCTTCGTGCTGGCGCTCACGGCCGGCTGGGCGCTCAGCGGCGCGAGTTCTCCGTTCACGGCGTCGACCCTGCTATTGGCCAGGCTCGGGGGCGTGAGCGCGCGTCATGTCGGCCTGCGCTGGAACGGCGCCTTCACCGTCCTGGGCGGAATGCTGCTGTCGGCCTGGCTGCTGGTGCTGCTGCAGGCCGGGCTGCTCGACCAGAAGTGACGGCCGGATCCTCCTAAAGTGTCTCCGGATCGCGCCAGTCGGTGTGCTGCAGCTGGAGGAAATTGACCATCTCGTAGGCGGCGCCTGCGTCCAGGCTGGAATTCAGCGTGTCTACGATGCGCCGGTTGATGATGCGCTTGGTCCAGGCAAGCGCGTATGAGGGCCGCTTGAGCAGGCGGGCCACGTAGTCGTCGACAGCGGCGTCGAGGTCTCCCGGCGCCACGGCGGCATTGATTATCTTGGCGTCGGCCAGTTCGCGCGCGGTGTAGCGCTTGGCCAGCATCAGATATTCCTTGGCGAGCGCGGGCGACATGAACAGCGGCACCAGCGAGGCGCCGCCGTCGCCGGGCACGATGCCGAATGCCGGCCCGCCCTCGGGGACTTCGCCCATACCCAGATGCATGTCGATGAGGCAGGCGTCCTCGGCGGCCACGATCAGGTCGCATGCGAAGACGAGGCTCGACCCGAAGCCGATCGCATGCCCACCGACCTTCGCGACGATCGGCTTTTCGAGTTCCGCCATCGCCTGGTGGGTGCGCAGCACGCCGGTGAAGGTCATCCACGAGCCCTTGGGGTTCGTCAGATACGCCTTGGCCTTCTCGGACGTATAGAAGTCCTTCTCGCGCGGGATGTAGAACTCGCCGTGCGATCCGGTGAGAACGACGATGCGGACGTCGTTGTTGCCCCTCAGCGCGCTGAAGACCTCTCCCAGCTCCCAGTGCAGGTCGGCCGTGCCGCCGGTCAGCGATTTCGGGGCGAGGATGGTCACCGTGGCGACCGGACCCTCGATGAACAGGTTGCAGGAGGTGTAGGCGCTCATGAGGGTTCCTGTATAGGGCTAGAAGGTCTGCGAACGGAGCGAGATGCCGCCGTCGACGGAAAGGAGCTGCCCCGTGACGTAGCTGCTGTCGTCGCTTGCGAAGTAGAGCGCGGCCTTCGCCACGTCCCATGCGTCTCCCATCCGCCCGGCGGGACAGGCGGCGTCGCGGCGCCTGATCATGTCGGCAAGCTCATCCTTCGAGAGGCCACGGCCCAGCGTCTGCTCCACCATCGGCGTCTTCATCAGTCCGGGCATGATGGCGTTGCAGCGGATGTTGCGGTCCGCGTACTGGATGGCTACCGCGCGGGTAAGCTGGTTCACGGCCGCCTTCGATGCGCTGTAGGACACGTAGTGCGGCCCGACCGACGTGATCGCGACGATCGAGGAAACGTTCACGATCGATCCGCCGCCGCCGGCGACCATGATCGGAAGCACGTGCTTGCAGGTCAGGAACATGCTGGTGACGTTGATGTCCATCACCTTGTTCCAGCTTTCCAGCGAGGCCTCCTCGGGGCCGCCGAGTTCGAGCGTACCGACATTGTTGTGGAGGATGTCGATGCGCCCGAACTGCTCCCTGGCGCGCGCCGCCAGCCGCTCCACGGCGTCGGGGTCGGTGACGTCGGCCTCCAGTGCCAGGCACGTCCCGCCTTCGCTGGCGATGATCTCGGCGGTTTCCTGCGCGGCCGCGACGACGCGGTCGCAGGCGACGATCGCCGCACCCTCGCGTGCGAAGAGCACGGCCGCCGCCTTGCCGTTGCCCCAGCCGGGTCCCACCGAGCCGGCACCGGTCACCAGGGCGACCTTTCCCGCGAGCCTGCCCATGGCCGTCACGCCATCGCCGCATTGCCGAGGGCGGGCTTGCGGTCGGCCCATGGGCGCGCCTCCTCGAGGGCGGCGGCAAGCCGGAAGATCAGCGATTCGCCGAGATGGCGGCCGACGATCTGGAGACCCACGGGAAGCCCCGCGCGCGTGAAGCCCGCCGGGATGGAGGCGGCGGGCAGTCCGGTCAGGTTGAACGGATAGGTGTATTTGATCCACTCGATGACATTGTCTTCCGAGCCGAGATCGGCCGGGAAGTCCGCCTCGGCGTCGAATGCCTCGGTCGGCAGCGTCGGCGTGAGCAGCAGGTCGAAATTGTCGAAGAAGGCGCAGAGCTTCGTGCGCAGGTCGTAGCGCTGGAAGACGGTGGTGTAATACTCGTTCATGGTCTGCGCGAGCGCGCCGTCGAGGGTCCGCGCGACGGCGGGGTCGAGCAGTTCGCGCTGGTTCTCCAGGACCGGGCGCAGCCTGGTGCCCGCGCCGGCGAAGAACTCCGCCATGAACAGTTGGATCGGGTCGTCGAAGATGTTCTCGACCTCCTCGACATAACAGCCCATGGACTCGATCTCCTCCACCGCGCGGGTGACGATCTCGAGCACTTCGGGCTTCGGCCGTGCGTAGCCCAGCGTCGGGCTCCAGGCGATGCGCAGGCCTCTGGCGGGCATGTCGCACTCGCGCAGGAAGTCGGGCACCGGCTGGGCGACGGCCGAGGGATCGCGCGGATCGAAGCCGGAGATGACCTGCAGCAGGAGTGCGGCATCGCGGACCGTCCTGGCCATCGGCCCGACATGGGCCAGCGTCGGCGTCGCGCTGGTGGGAAACACCGGCACGCGTCCGAAATGGCCCTTGATGCCGAAAAGGCCGGACAGGGCGCAGGGCAGGCGGATCGACCCGCCGCCGTCGGTCCCGAGACCGACCGTGGTCACGCCGGCCGCGATGCTGGCCGCAGCGCCGGCGCTGGAGCCGCCGGGCGTCTTGGACAGATCCCAGGGATTGCGCGTCACGCCCGTCAGCGGCGAGGACCCGACGCCCTTGCAGCCGAACTCGCTGGTCGTGGTCTTGCCGATGACCACGCCATGCGAGCGCCGCACCCGCTCGACGGACGGCGCGTCCACGGCCGCGACGTTGTCGGCCATGGCGCGTGATCCGAAGGTGAGCCTGGCGTCCTTGACGGCGATGAGATCCTTGACCGAGACCGGGATGCCGGCCAGTGCCCCGAGCGGCTCGCCGCGGACCAGCGCCGATTCCACCGCGCGGGCACCGGCATAGGCCTGGTCCTCCGTGACCTGCACGAAGGCGTTGATGTCGCCTTCCACATCTTCGAGACGGTCCAGCGTGGCCCTGAGGACCTCGGTGGGCGAGATCTCCTTGGCGGCGATGAGTGCGCGCAGTTCGAGCGCGGGCTTCCACAGGATGTCGGACATGGCGTTTCGCGTCCCAGGCACTTTTTTTCGTTGGGGGGAGGGGCGCGCCGACGGCTTTGCCGCCGGCGCGGGCGGCTACAGGATGGCGAAGGCGCGCACGGGCGAGCCGGAGCCGCCCAGGATCTTCAGCGGCACGCCGCTGAAGAAGAACTCGCCCTTGCCGACCAGCTCGTCGAGGTTGACCAGCCATTCCCAGTGGAAGATCTTGCGATCCCGGCAGACGCGATGGCTCGGGAATTCGCTCCAGTTCGGACGGTCGGTCGACGGCCCTTCCACGCCATGCGCCTTGGACCCGCGGTCGGCAAGCCAATGCGTGGCGGCGGCCGTCAGGCCCCAGTTGGATTCGCAGGCGGAGCGCCCCGGATAATGCTTCTTCGTCAGGCCGGAGCACATCAGCACGATGTGCCCGTCGATCTTGATCCCGGCCTTCTTCTCGGCCTCCTCCAGATCGTCGACGTCCACGTCCGCCAGGTCGGGGATATGGCGCAGGTCGAGGCACACGGCCTTGCCCATGAACATTTCCAGCGGCATCTGGTCGACGGATTCGCCTTCCGGATTGATGTGGATGAAGGCGTCGACATGGGTGCCGACGTGGTCGAGCGTGGAGAGGAAGTTCGTCTGGAAGGTCATCGGGTCGTCCGGCACGCCAAGACCGTACCCGCCCGTATCGACATGGCGCTTGTGGGTGATGATGATCGGCGACTGGAAGAGCTTGTGCGCCGTCATGTTGTCTTCGAGCGTCAGCGTCAGATCGATGATCTTGCCGGTGGGAAGTCCATTCATGGCGTTCTCCTTTACTTTCTTGGTTATCCGATGATGTCGTTGAGACCTGTCGCGATCGTCGGCGCGGCAAGGATTGTCAGGGCAAGCGCGAGCAGCAGTACCCAGTAGGGCGTGACCGCACCGAACAGGGCCGCCAGGCTGACGTTCGGATCGTTGACCGTTGCCTTGACGGTGAAGACGCTGATCCCGAAGGGCGGCGTCACCAGTCCGGCCTCGATGATCAGGATCCCGATGATCGCGAATGCGATCGGGTCGATGCCGATCGCGACGGCGATCGGGTGAAAGATCGGAACGGTGAGCAGGATGATCGAGACGGAGTCCACGAACATCCCGAGGATGAACCAGACCGCGATCATGATCGCGACGATGGCCGCTGCGGCCAGGCCCATCCCGAGCAGGGTTCCCTGGATGCTGTCGATGATGCCGCCGAAGGCGAGGAGGCGCGAATAGAGCTGCGCCATGATCAGCAGGAAGAGGATCGGGGCGGAGGTACGGCCCGTCTGCCAGACGGCATCGGCGATGTCGCGCCAGCCGAGGCCCTTGATGACGGCCAGAACCAGCGCGAGCAGCGCGCCGATGCCGGCGGCCTCGGTCGGCGTGAAGAAGCCTGCCCAGATGCCGCCGAGCACCATGACGATCAGGGCAAGGATGCCCGCGACGCCGACCCACTCCTGCGAGGTGAGCGGCGGCGTCGCCTGGACGCTGCCTGCGGCCCCACCGAAATCCTGCGGGCGGTAGATGGCGTAGATCAGCAGGAACAGCGCGTACAGGCAGGCAAGCAGGATTCCGGGAACGATTCCGGCGATGAAGAGCTTGCCGATCGACTGCTCGGTGAGGATGCCCCACACGATCATCAGGACGGAAGGCGGTATCAGCATGCCCAGCGCCGCGCTTCCGGCGATGCAGGCGAGCGCGACGCTGCGCTTGTAGCGGTGGGCGACCATCTCGGGATAGGCGATGCGCGAGAACGCCGCCGCCGAGGCGATCGACACGCCGGTCACCGCGCCGAAGACCGCATTGCCGCCCACCGTGGCGATGGCCAGACGGCCGGGCAGTCGCCCCAGCGCCCGGTTCACCATCTTGTAGAGGTCGCCCGCCGCGCCGCTGCGGGCCACGAGTTCGCCCATCAGGACGAAGAGCGGCACGACGGCAAAAACGTAGTCGCGGATCGATTCGTAGACGGTGTTGGACAGGAGCCTCAGCGCCGTGTCGACGCTGCCGGTCAGGTAGGCGATGCCGCCGAGCGCTGCCAGGCCGAGAGCCGTGACGATGTGCACGCCCAGGACCACGAGGCACAGCAACGCGCCGATCATGACAAAACTGAAGAGATAGCCGTCCATTCTGCGTCCTCGTTGTCGTGGATCGTCCGGGCGTCGTGGGTGCCGCTCAGTGCATCGATGAGGCGGGCACGGCGTCGTCGGGTACGCCGCGTATCGCCAGCAGGAGGAAATTGACGGCGCCCAGCGCTCCTCCGATCACGATCATCGTCCGCACCGGATAGGTCGGGACCCTGAAGCCGCCTTCGCCTTCGTATTCGAGCGTGGCCCATGCCCTGAGCATCGGTTCCCAGCCCGCATAGGCGACGGCGGCGAACAGGATCGCGCCGAGAAGGAAGGCGACGCGCTGCATGTAGCCGGCGGCCCGTTCACCGACGACGCCGTCGATGATGTCGGCGCGCAGCATCGCGCGGATCCTCACCGTGTAGGGAAGCTGGAGGAAGGCGATGATGACGATTGAGTTGGCCACCACTTCCTTCAGCCCGACGATCGGAATGTCGAGCACGCCGCGTGCGACGACCTCGATGAGGATGAAGATGGACAGCGCAAACAGCCAGACTGCCGCGACCAGCTTCATGCCTCTGGCGATCCTGTCGAGGAACATGTCCACCCAGACCATCGTGCGGGCTCCGTAGTCGTGAAGATTCATGGGCAGGCGAGGGAACCCCGGCGGCACGCTCGATGCCGCCGGGACTGCCTTGGGAGGGCTAGCCGGATATCTCGTACTTGCAGGGGAACTTGTGGCCGAGTTCCTCGATCTTCGAGATGTAGAACCGCATCACCTCGGGCGCGTTGAGCCCGCGGCCGACCGCGTCCTGCGCCATCTTGTTGGGCCATTCCTTGAGCTGCTCGCACCAGGCCGTCTTCTGGTCGTCAGCGAGCTGCTTGACCGTGACGCCGGCATCCAGGAGCTGCTTCTCGCCCCTGATGCTGAAGTCGCGGCACAGTTCGGCTGTCGCGGTCTCGTATTCCTTGAAGGTCTGGATGAAGATTTCCTGGAGCTCGGGCGACAGCTTGTTCCAGGTGGCCATGTTGACGCTTGCCGCCATGATGCCCATGGAGCCGAAATCGGTCTTCATGAAGTGCTTGCCGACCTCGTTGAGCTTGAAGCTGAACCAGGAGCCGGGGAAGATGATGTAGCCGTTGTAAACGCCGCTCTGGATGGCGTTGTAGGCCTCGTTGAGGTTGGACGCGACGGGCGTGGCGCCGACGATCCAGTTGAGGTTGGCGCCGGCGCCGGCGATCTTCTTGCCCTTGAGGTCCTCGACCTTGTCCCAGTCGAAGTTGGTTCCCAGGCCGTAATTGCCCACGCAGGTAACGCCGAGGAGCTTCTGGTTGTGCTTCTCCTCGAACACCTTCGCCATCTCGGGGAACTGCTCGAAGGTGGCGCGCGTCGCCTCCGTGACCTTGAACGGATCTGGAGAGTTGAAGGGCAGGTAGAAATTGAAGCTCTGCAGGAAGGCGTCGGTCGGCTCGAAGGCGAAGGCCCACAGACCGATGTCGAGCAGGCCGTCGCGCGTGGCCTCGAAGACCTCGGTGAGCTTGGCCACCGTGCCGCCGTGCAGTTCCTGCACGGTCAGGTCGACGCCGGCTTCCTTGGCACGCTTGATGAGTTCCGGCACGAGGAAGTTTTGTGCCGCCAGCGTGTATTCGACGGCCTGAACGGGATGGCCCGAACCCAGGCGCAGCGACAGCGAGTCCTGTGCCGCGGCTGTGCCGCAAGTTGCGATGAGCGCTGACGCACCCAGTATCGTCGCCTTCAATTTGGTCATTGACTGGAACATTTCGTTCTCCTCTGATTTCAGGGTGGCCCAGGGTTTCTTGTGTTTTTGGGGCAGTCGATCAGTTTTCATTTACTCGAGGCAGTTCATTCCTTCAGAAAATCGATGATCATGCTTATGCTCTGGTCCTTCTTTTCCAGAAGGTCGGCGTGACCGCAGTCCTCGTTCACGTGGAAGCGGTTGTTCTTCACGTGGCGCGCCAGGTAGCCCGAACCGGCGCCGGACTTGGCGGTCTCGATTGGCGTGATGACGTCCTGCGTGGAGGCGATCACGAGGAGCGGCGCCTCGATCGCCTTGACCTCCTCGGTCAGGTCGAGTTCTTCCATCATCAGGCACGCCTGGACGACCGTCTCCACGGTGTTCTGCGTGATCATCGCCCTGACGTTGGCGATGACGGTATCGGCGCGATCGCTGTCGAGGAGATCTGCGCTCACCGCCTGCACGACGATGTGGTCGGCGAGCGTGTCGCCGCAGCCCAGCGTCTGCGCCATGCGGCGCCAGGTCTCGAACATGAGCTTGCGGGCGCGATCCGGCTTGACCAGCGGGCAGTCGCTGACGACGCGCAGGCAGCGGTCGGGATACTTCGCCGCGAAGGCGAGCGCCACCATGGCGCCCATCGAGGTTCCCGCCACATGGGCCTTCTCGATGCCCAGCGCGTCGAGCAGGGCGGCGATGTCGTCGATCCAGACGTCCATCGTGTAGCGCTCCACGGGACGGTCGGAGCGTCCGTAGCCGCGCTGGTCGTAGCTGATGACCTGGAAGTGCTCGGAGAATGCCTCCCATGCCATCGCCCAGTTGCGCCGTCCGAAGACCGAGCCTCCGATCAGCACGAGCGGTTCGCCGCTGCCGAAGCTTTCGTAGTAGGTGCGTATGTCGTTGGTCTGGACGTAGGGCATGGTCTCTCTGTCGATCTAGTGGATATGAAGGCCGCCATTGACGTCGATCGTCGCGCCGGTGATGTAGCCGGCGAGGTCGGAGGCGAGGAAAAGACAGGCACCGGCGACTTCCTCGGGGGAGGCCAGCCGGTTGAGGACGGCCTGCCGCGCAAGCAGCAGACGCTGGTCGGGCGCCATGAAGGGGATCGTCATGTCGGTGTCCACGAGACCGGGCGCGACCGCGTTGACCCGGATGTTGCTTGCGCCGACTTCGCGGGCGAGCCCCTTGACGAAGCCGAGGATGGCCGCCTTCGACGCCGAATAGTGCAGCCCGCCGACCAGGCCGCCGCCGCGCTGGCCGGCTGCCGAGGAGATGCAGACGACGGAGCCGCTCTGCCTTTCCAGCATCGCCGGCAGGAGCGCCTGTGTGAGCTGTATCGTGCCCCACAGATTGACGTCCATCATCCGGTCGTAGCGCTCGCGGGTCAGGTCGGCGATGCCCATGGGCTCCGCGACGCCCGCACAATGCACGATCGCATCGATGCCGCCGTGTTCGCGCACGGTATCGGCGGTGCCGCGGCAGTCTTCCAGAGAGGTGATGTCGCAGCGGATCGTCGTCACGCCCGGGCCGAGTTCGTCCGCCGTCTCGGCGAGGCCCTCGGCGTCACGGTCGCAGGCGATGACGGAAGCACCCAGCTCGAGGCCGAGGCGGCACGTCGCCCGCCCGATCCCGCGTCGAGCGGATGCGCCGGTGACAAGAATTCTTCGTCCGCGCAAAAGCATCCGCTGCCCTGCTACGCCTGGTTTCTGTCGCGATTTCTGTCTGTTGGGAAACGCTACGTCTTTTCGTTAGCGCTTTGAAATACGGTATCGCGAAACGAGCTATCGTTTGAAAATATCGCAGCCGCGAACTGGCGATCGGTGGTCAGCGCACGACCGAGTCCAGGAGGATCTTGGACAGGTTCTCGTCGCGCTCGAGCGTGGCGCCGGGCCATCGGCCCTGGTCGATGAGGCCGCGCGCGACGCTCGTGATGATGTTGAGCACGTCGTCGGATTTGGCCTGCCGCTCAAATCTCGCGGAGCGGATGATATGGTGCTGGAGACTGAGCTCGGGCCCGATGATCGGCCAGAAGCTCATGTCCGAAGTGCCCCATTCCAGCATGATCGACTCGGGAAGGATCGTGTATCCGTTGGTGGAGTAAAGAAGGGTGCGGATCTGCGCGAGCGAGTCGATCTCGGCGGCCAGCGACAGCGGCGTCTTGGTCTCCATGGCGTAATTGTCGAGCATGCGTCGCAACTGGTGCGCGCGCGTCGTGTGGATGAGGCGAAGGCTCGCGAGGTCGCGGAAGCCCACGCCCGCGCGACCGTCGAACTGGCCCTTGTCGCGACCGATCAGAACGAGGCGCTCCCAGCCGAGTTGCGAGAAGGTCGGGCGTCCGGCGGCGGATCGGTCGTAGAGGATCGCGACGTCGATGTCGTCCTGCTCGACCCACTTGTCGAGATGCCCCGTCATCCCCTCGACGATGTGGAGCACGATCTCGGGATGCGTCTCGGAGAAGACGTCCATGAGCGGAATGCTGACGATGCCCGTCATCGTGGTGGGCAGGCCGAGCTTGATCTCGATCGTGGAGACCTTGCCGAGCGCCTTTATGCCGGCGCTCACCTCGTCCAGCATCGCGAGGATCTCGCCGGCCTTGGGCGCCAGCGCGCGGCCGGCCTCGGTCAGTTCCACGCCCCGCGAATGGCGCAGGAAGAGCTGTGTCTCGAGCTCCGCCTCCAGCGCGGCGATCTGGCTGCTCAAGGCCGGCTGGGCGATGCGCAGTTCGACCGAGGCGCGCGAAAAGCTCCGGCACCTGGCGATTGCCAGGAAGTAGCGAAGTTGGCGTAATTCCATCGGGTCCCGACCTCGATGAGGCAAGGGAGGGGACACCTTTCTCGGGGGCGAGTCAAATTTTCATTTGCCGAATTTCGTCACGCCACCCGCCGCCCCTCCGTCCGTTCAGCCGAGGTATCGCTTCAGGATCGAGGCGCCCATCGTGTATTTCGGGTCGACCATGTTGCCCAGGCGCATGCGGCCCACCTGGCCCAGCACCATATAGGCGTCGAGCTCGTCGAAGCCGTAGTCGGAGGCCATCCAGCGGATGAGTTCCCTCAGCGCGATGCGGGTGGCGTCGTCCAGCGGGCGCGCGCTGCCCACCGCCATGATGAAGTCCTCGGTCTCGATCCGCGGGCCGCCGAAGCTCCATCCCTTGATGAGGTCGACCTGCAGCGTGACGTTGGCGGGCTGCTCGATCGCGACGCCGGTGATCTCGCCGTCGCCCTGGGTGGCGTGGCAGTCGCCGACGAAGAGCATGCCGCCCGGCGTGTGGACCGGGATGTAGATGATCGCTCCCGGGCGCACGTCGGGAAGGTCCATGTTGCCGCCGTGATAGTCCGGCTGGAGGGAGGAGATGGCCTCGAGCTGCGGCGCGACGCCGATCGTTCCGATGAAGGGTTCGTAGGGAAACACCAGCCTGTCGTTCCAGTGCGTCCCGTCGGCGTCGACGCGCACGCGCCTGACGATCTCGGGAAGCGGCTGGTTGAGCATGGCGGTGACGCTCGTGCCGACGAGCGCGCCGAATTCGGGCAGCAGGCAGGTCGTGCCGAAGCCGCCGCGGTTTTCGACCGCGTGGATCGCGATCGCCAGGCAGTCGCCCTTCTCGGCGCCGCGCACCGCGATCGGTCCGCACTGCGGATTGAGGAACGGGAAGGTGAGCTTCTCGGTCGGGCGATCGTCCTCGCTCGTGATGACGCCGCCGAACGCGTCCTCGGTCTCCACGACCACGACGTCGCCCGGATCGATCTCGAGACGCGCCTTGCTGTATGGCCCGTAGACATATTCGTAGTCGCCCTGGTCGGCGATGGTCAGCCGATGCTGCCTCCCGGCCTGGCCGGAAGCCACGGCGCGGCGCGCCATGATCGAGCTTTTCAGGAATTCGTCGGTGATCATGGAATGGTCCTTCGATCCGGAGGTCACAGTTCGGGGTGACGGCGGTGCCAGTCGGTCGCCTGCTGGTAGGCCCAGCCGGCGCGCACCAGCATGTCCTCGGCGAAATGCGGGGCGACGAACTGGAAGGCGAGGGGCGTTCCGCTGTCCGTGAAGCCCGCCGGCAGGGTGATCGTGGGATTGCCGGAAAGGTCGAACGGGCAGGTGTAGCGCAGGAGGCCGGATATGAGCTCGGCGTCTTCCCCCAGCGTCGCCATGGTCGCGGTCGTGGGCGAGGCCATGGCGGTCGTCGGCACGACCAGTAGGTCTATGTCTTCGAACAGCGCCTTCACCTGCCCCGTGAAAGCGACGCGCCTGAGCACGATACGCTGGTAGTCGAGTGCCGACTGTGCACGACCGAGGTCGAGCAGGCCCTTCAGTCCCGGCCCGTACTCGCCCTCGCGTGAAGGATAGGTGGCGTCGTGCGCGACCGCCGCCTCGATGCCGCACAGCACGAACCAGTCCTGCACGAGCTGTTCGGTGTCCGGGAAGGAGATGTCGCGGATGTCGGCGCCGAGATCCGCGATCGCTTCGAGCGCGTCCTCCAGCATCGCCGCCGTGGCTGCATCGACGCGTGCGCACCATGCGCGATCGATGCCGATCCTCAGCCGGCGGATGCCCCGCTTCATGCCGGCGAGGTAGTTCGGCACGGGTTCGGAACTGGCGGTGGGGTCCTTCGGGTCGGCGCCGGCGATCACGCCCAGCATGGCGCCTGCATCGGCCGCGCTGCGCGTCATCGGACCGATGTGGTCCAGCGTCGCAGCCAGTTCGAAGCACCCGTGGCGGCTCACCCGGCCCCAGGTCGGCTTGAGGCCGGTGCAGCCATTGGCGGCCGAGGGAAAGCGGATGGATCCGCCCGTGTCGGTGCCCAGCGAGCCGTAGCAGAGCCCGGCTGCGGTGGCGACGCCGGACCCGGAAGAGGACGCGCCGGACCAGTGGTCCGCGTTCCAGGGATTGACCGGCGGCGGCACGTCGGGGTGGTGGTCGGCGTAGGCACCTTCGGTAAGCTGAAGCTTGCCGAGTATCACCGCTCCTGCCTCGCGCAGCTTGCGCACGACCGTGCCGTCCTCGCTCGGCCGGTTCTCGCGATGAATCGGCATGCCGGCCGCGGTCGGCGCGTCCGTCGTCCAGCAAAGATCCTTGACCGCGATCGGCACGCCATGCAGCGGCCCGCGCACACGGCCTGCCGCTATCTCCTCGTCCGCGGTCTTCGCCGCCGCCAGCGCCTGTTCGGCCATCAACGTCGCGTAGCTGCGCAGGCGCCCGTCGAGCCTGCCGATCCGGTCGAGCTGGGCCTTCGTCGCGTCGACGGACGAAATCCGGCGCGATTGTATGAGGCCGGAAATGTCCGTGAGCTGGCGGTAGTGGAGTTCGTTTTCGGGCACGGGCGCGTCTCCTCTGGCAGTAATTGATGCTGCTTCGCCGAGCGCCGCGGTGCGCGACCACGGTCTCGGGAAGAATCGACAGACACTGCAGGATCGATCCACGACCCCTCTTGCGAATGGGCCGGGGCAACGTCGCCCGGGAGGCAATATTGAGCTGATCGTGAGCAGGTTGCCGAATGAACGGTCACAGGCGCTAGGCGGCGTCGGCTAGCTGCGGCCGCCGCATGTTGCGACAGCCATTCAGGCATCCTTTTTTGACGGGAGGCTCTTGTCAATAGCCAAAGCGCAATGACAACCTGAGGGCTCGACACACGCCGGGACTGTCATGTTGCGCACCATCGAAGAGATACCCGTTGGCCTGCTCTATTCGCGATCCGGGCCCTACGCGCACATGGGCGCCGAGATGGTCAACGGCGCACTGCTGGCGATCGAGGAGATCAATTCCGGCGATTTCGGTTTCCGCCTCGTCCCCGTCGCCATCGACCCCGGAGGCGACGTCGAACGCTACGAGGCGGCCTGCGCCGAGATGATCAACAGGCACCGGATCACGCATATCGTAGGCTGCTACACCTCGGCTTCGCGCAAGCAGGTCCTGCCGCAGCTTTCGCGCTCCAACGCCCTCCTGTGGCACCCGGCGCGCTACGAGGGCTTCGAGGCCTGCGAGCACATCGTCTATGTCGGCGCCGCGCCCAACCAGCACGTCGTGCCGCTTGCCCGGCACATGATCGAGACGATCGGCAGCGACGTCTTCTGCGTCGGCTCCAACTACATCTGGACCTGGGAGACAAATCGCGTCCTGCGCGAGATCGTCGAGGCCGCGGGCGGCTCGATCCTGGGCGAGCGTGTCATCGCGCTTGGCGACACCGACATCGCGCACCTAGTCGATGCGATCGTGGAAAAGCGGCCGCCGGTCGTCTTCAACACGCTGGTGGGCGAGACGAGCTACGCCTTCTTTCGCGCCTGGGACGAGGCGCGCCGGCGCCATCGTCTCGATATCCCCATGCTGTCGTGCAGCCTGAGCGAGCCGGAGCTCAAGCTCATCGGCCCCGACGCTTCGACCGGACACATCACCTCGTCGGTCTATTTCGACAGCGTCGACCGCGAGGAGAACAGGAGCTTCGTCGAGCGCTACCGGCGCAGCTTCGGCGCCGGTCGCTCGCCCTTCTCCGATGCCGAGGCTTCCTATGTCTGCGTCATGCTGCTGGGGCGCGCCATCAGGCGCGCGGGCCGGCCGGCCGTGTCCTCGGTGCTGGACGCCGCCTATCGCGACCGTTTCGAGGCGCCGCACGGTCCGGTCTGGCTCGATCCCACCAACAACCACTGCTACCTGACGCCGCGCATCGCGACGTCGCGTTCCGATTTCCACTTCGACGTCTTCTGGCAGGCGGAGGCGCCCGTCCGGCCCGACCCGTTCCTCGCCCGCCTCGATGTCGGGACGATCGCCACACCGGCAATGCTGAACGTGAACCGGAGTCCGCGTGCTCCCTATCTGAGGGTAGTCAAATGACGTCTTCGCCTATGCCTACCGTCCGCGGACGAAGGTCCGCCATCTACTCGAAGGATCCAAGAGCCGTCGCGGCGCTGACGCGGCAACTCGATCTTCTCGGGGTGGCCGCAGAGGTCAATCCCGACAACCGCCATCCCGACACGGACATCTTCTTCCTCGACATCGACATGGCCGCCGAGGAGGACTTCGCCCTCACGAACGGACTTCCGCGCACCCCGATCGTCGCGCTCGTCGGAACGGAGACGCCGGGCCGGCTGGAGTGGATGCTGAAGCGCGAGCCTTCGGCCGTGCTGATGAAGCCGCTCGGCGGCAGCGGCATATTCACGGCCATCGTCGTCGCGCTCGCCGATGCGCGCCGGCGCGAGCAGGAATTCCTCAAGATACTGAAGCTGGAAGAGCGAATCCGCGCCCGACGCATCGTCGTGGCGGCGATCATCAGGCTGATGAAGCGCTACGGCGTCGAGGAGCCGGAGGCTTTCGGCATGCTGCGCAACGCTGCCCAGCAGCGGCGGATGACGATCGAGAGCGTGTGCGCGGAGGTCGCCGGCAACACGTTCCTGCCGGTACGGCTGGCGACGAGCCGATGAAGCACGCCCCGCACCCTTCCCGCAGGACGCGGCGATGATGACGCTGACGGCACTGATCCGCTGCAAGGCCGGCTCGGCGGACGTCGTCCGCGCGGCGCTCCTGGAGGTGGCGGCGTTCGCTGCCCGCGAGGAACCCGGCACTGTGTCCTATTTCGTTTCGGAAGCAGCCGAGCCCGGCACCTTCGTCACGCATGAGCGCTATCGCGACAAGGCGGCGCTGGACGCACACAATGAGGGGGAGGGTGCGAGGCGCTTCTTCGCGGCCGCCGAGGGGCACCTCGACAATGTCGAGGTCGTCGTGGGCCCGGAACTCTTCGCCGGCTGACCCGTGGTTCGCTCCGGTGGCGTCCTCAGTACTGGCTGTCGAACGCCGCGCGGGTGAATTCCTCCTCGTGGTCGAGAAGGCGATTGGCGGCCGCCGCCGCCTCGCGCTCGTCGTCGGTGGCGATCGCCTGGAGAATGTCGGCGTGCAGCCATACGGCGCGTTCGATCTGGGCGGGGCTGTTCTGGTGGACGAAGAAGAAGCGTCGGCTTAGCCCATCGACGGGCGCCAGTGAGGCGGCCAGGAACTTGTTGCGCGTGCAGGCGGCGACGAAGCGGCGCAGATCGAGATGAAGGCGCAGGAAGTTCTCGGCGTCAGGCATCTGGAGGAGGTCGATCAGCTTCCTTCGATGATCGCCGATGCGCAGCTTCTCGCGCGGGCTGGAGCGGCGCGCCGCGCGCGAGGCAATCAGCGGGTCGAGGACGCGACGCGCCTCGACAACCATGATCTGCTCGGGCACCAGGATCTCGGTGACGATGACGCCGTAGCGCGGCACGATCTGCACCAGCTGCTCCAGCGCCAGCCGCTGGAGCGCCTCGCGAACGGGCGTCCGGCCGATCTCGATCCGGTCGCAGATGGAGGCTTCCGACCACGTGCTGCCCGGCGCGAGCTTGAGCGTAACGATCATCTCCTCGAGTATCGTGTGCGCCTTGTCGGTCAGCTTGAGCGGGCTTTCGCCCTCGAGCTCCGCTTCCGCCGTCGCGGGGTAGCTGCGAAGCAGTTTCTGTCTTGCGCTCAAATCAAGCTCCATCCCTTCACGGAATCACGGCAGCGCGCCGGCAGTGATACTAGTCGATCGGGTCGACGATATCTCTCGTCATCTAGACTTAGTCGGCGCTTTCCTGCAATTCGCGCGAAACGGGGCGAGGGGCGGGGGCGGCGTACCACTGAAGGTCTCGCCGCTCAGTGCTCGACGCCGCTGAAATCTCCCATGGCCGTCGTGTCCGTCAGCGCATCGACGCTGAACTCGTTGGTGATCGTCCCTTTCTGGATGAGCAGGACGCGATCGGAGAGCGCGCGGATGAAGTCGACATTCTGCTCGACCAGCAGGATGGTCAGGCCGCGCCGCTGGCGCAGCGCCTTCATCTGATCCACGATCTCGTCGATGATCGAGGGCTGTATGCCCTCCGTCGGCTCGTCCAGCAGCACGATCGAAGGTTTCTGGATCAGCGTGCGCGCCAGCGCCAGCAATTGCTGCTCGCCGCCCGACAGCGCCCCGCCCGGCCGGTCGAGATAGGCCTTGAGGCGGGGGAAATCGTCGAGCGCCTCGTCGAGCTGGCCGCTCCGCCTGGCGCCCACCGCGGCGGCCGCGAACAGGAGGTTGTCGCGCACCGTCAGCCCGGGGAGGATGCCGCGCCCCTGCGGCACGTATCCCATGCCCGCCCGCGCACGCCGGTGCGCCGGTGCGCTCGTGACGACGTTTCCGGCAAAGGTGATCTTTCCCGCGGTCGCGGGGAGGATGCCGATCAGCGTCTTCAGGAGCGTCGTCTTGCCCATGCCGTTGTGGCCGAGGATGCCCACGAACTCGCCCTGCGAGACGGACAGCGAAAGGCCCGTCAGCACGGGAATCGAGCCGTAGCCCGAATGGAGGTTCTCGACCGTCAGCATCTCAGGCACCTCCCGAACGGCCGAGATAGACCTCGCGGACCGTGGGATCGGCGGCGATCTTGTCGAAACTGTCCTCGATGAGGATGCGGCCCTGGTGGAACACCGTCACGGTGCGCGCGATGCGGCGTATGAACTGCATGTCGTGCTCGACCACCACGATGGTCATGTCCTTGTTGATCTCGCGGATGAGTTCTGCCGTCAGGACGGTCTCCTCGTCGCTCATTCCGGCCGCCGGCTCGTCGAGCAGCACGATCCGGGGCTCGCAGACGATCACCATGCCGATCTCGACCCATTGGCGCTGCCCATGGGCGAGTTCGCCCACGAGTCGATCGAGGATGGCCGTCAGCGCCAGACGTTCGGCGATGCGGTCGACCGACCGGCCGATCGCGCCGCCGCGATGGCGCGAGGCGGCCGCGAGCCAGAGGTTCTCGCGCACGCTCAGGCCGTTCATGACGTCGGGCACCTGGTTCTTGATGCCGATGCCGCTCCTGGCGATCTGGTGCGCCTCGGCATTCAGCATGTCGTGGCCGGCGATGCGGATTTCGCCGCTGGTCGGCTTGAGCTGGCCCGAGATCATCTTGAAGAAGGTGCTCTTGCCGGCCCCGTTGGGGCCGATCAGGCAGCGAAGCTCGCCGGGCTGCAGGCTGAAGTCTACGCCCGCCACGGCGCGCACGCCGCCGAAGCGCTTCTCCAGCGCCCTCGTGGAAAGGATCGGCTCGACGGTCATCGGGCCGCTCCATCGCCGGCAACGCGCCTGCGCACATATCCGACGGCATCGCCGATCGTGGGAAGGAGACCGCGCGGGAAGACGAGAACGAAGACCATCAGCACGATGCCCAGCACGAGCGTCACCTGGCCGACGCCGACCGTGCCCAGCCAGTTCGACGTGTACTGGACGATGCCCGTGCCGAAGATCGGCCCGATCAGCGTCGAGCGTCCGCCCACGATCACCCAGATCACCACCTGGGCCGCCTGGTTGAGGTTGAACATCTCCGGAGCGACGAAATTGCCCCATAGTGCATAGAGCACGCCCGACAGCGCGGCGATGCCGCCTGCCAGCACGAAGGCCCCGAGCTTGTAGAGGCGGGTGTCGTAGCCCAGCAGTTCCATGCGGCGCTCGTTCTCGCGGATGCCGACGATGACGCGGCCGAACCGCGTCGTCAGCAGGAGCCGGAGCCCCACATAGACGAGCAGCATTGCCCCGGCCGTCAGGTAGAACACGCCCTCGATCGACAGCGGCGCGCCGTCGAGCCAGGGCAGCGTCAGGCCGGGCACGCCCGGTATGCCGTTCTGGCCGTTCAGGCGCACGCTGCCGATGACGTATTCAGGCCCCGAGGTGGAGCGGATGCTCTTCTCGAAGATCAGCGTGACCACGAGCGTGATGACGCTCAGGTAGATGTCGCTGATGCGGCCGTAGATCATGAAGTAGCCGAGGAGCGCCGAAAAGGCGACCGGGATGAGCAGCGCGCCGAGGAACGGCAGGCCTGTCATGCCGGTGTTCAGCGCCAGGACCGCGTAGGCATAGCCGCCCAGCCCGAAGAAGATCGTCTGGCCGAAGCTGAGAATGCCGGCATAGCCCCACAGGAAGCCCATGCTCAGCGCCAGCAGCGCGAAGACGAAGATGATCGACAGGTCGAGCTGGAGCGCGATGTCCACGTAGTAGGGCAGCATGACCATGGCGAGCGCGATGAGCGCGATCACGCCCCACCACCAGGCCTTGGGCGGTCGTGCCGCGGTCGCCGAGAATTCGGGTATCATCAGAGACCGCTCCTGAGGCGCCCGGTGATGCCGAGCGGAAGTAGGCGTAGGAGGATGACGGCGACTATCAGCACGCTGACCTCGCCCACGACGGAGCTCCAGACATAGGAGACGAAACCGTCGATCGTGCCGAAGAGGCTCGACGCCGCGATGGTGCCGATGAGCGGCAGGTGACCGCCGATGATGACGTTGATGAAGGCCTTCGCCACGAAGAAAAGGCCGAGAGAGGGCGAGGCTCCGGTGATCGGCACGAGCACTGCGCCGGCCAGGCCGGCGAGTGCCGCGCCGTAGCCGAAGGTGCCCATGTAGACGAGGTTCCGGTTGACGCCGAGCCCGCTCGCCACCGTGGCGTCCTGCATGGTGCCGCGCACGATGAGCCCGACCGTCGTGAACCGCGCGATCAGCCAGGTCACCACGACCATGCCGATCGAAATCGCGATGAGGACGAAGGTGTAGGCGGAGAAGTTCATGCCGCCGAAGCTGACGTTGCCGAAGCGGGCGGGAATGCTCCAGGCCTGCGGTCCGAACACCGTCGTGACCAGCCCGACCAGGAACAGCGAGAGGCCCCAGGTAGCGAGCAGTGTGTCGACGATGCGCCCGTAGAGGAAGCGTATGATCAGCCTCTCCACGACGATGCCGAACAGGCCGACGGCCAGCGCCGCCGCCGCGAAGGCCAGCCAGAGCGGGGCGCCCGCGTTGACGCACAGCACGCACGCATAAGCGCCCAGCATCATGAACTCGCCATGGGCCAGGTTGATGACCTTCATCATGCCGAAGATGACCGCGAGCCCGAGGCTCACGAGCATGAGAAGCGATATCGAGTAGACGATGAGATAGAGTGTCGTCGCGATCATTGCTGACGATGTCCCGCCGCGTTGGTCCGCATTCGCGCGTCACCTCCCGGGCTTTCGGACCCGTCCGCGCATTCGTGACGTCCGGCGCGACCGCTGTGCGGCGCGCCGGACCGTCGAGGCCGGCCTATACTAGCCGGTCAGAGTTCGGGCTCGTACTGTTTCGTGTCGTTCGGATTCTCGAAGAGATTGCAGACGGCCTGCGTGTCGGCCGGCGGCTGCTGGCTGAACGACTTGAGCAGGTCGAAGCTGCCTTCGCGATTGCCGACCGCGATATGCACGTCCATGATGACGTGGTTGGTCTGGCCGTCCATCGTGTAGAGGCCGCCCGCGCCGTCGAAGGTGACGCCGTCGACCGCCGCCATGACGTCGTCGGGAGCCACGCTGTTGGCCTTCTTGACGATCTCGGCCCAGAGCATCGTTCCGCGATAGCCGTATTCGGCATATTCGCCGACATATTCGTCCTCGCCGGAAAAGGCCTTGAACCGCTCGACGAAGGATTTCGCCGCCTCGGTCGGAAGGGCGTCGATGAAGGAGGTCGCGATCATGATGCCTTCGTTCTCGTCGGGCGTCAGCGTCGCGTTCTCGCGGCCCAGCCCGTAGGTGGTCGCGGCGAGCGGGATGTTGTCCTTGCCGACGGTGGCCTGGTACTGGCGGAAGAACGACATGTGCGCATCGCCGACGAGGGCCGACCAGACGACGTCCGGCTTGGCGGACTGAATGCGGCTGATGACCGGCGCGAAATTCGTCACGTCGAGCGGGAAGAATTCGACAGCGACGTCCTCGCCGCCCTTCTCGCGGATGAATTTCTGCATCCATTTCGCGGTGATCTGACCGTAATTGTAGTCCGCGGCCAGGATGTAGCCCTTCTTCAGGCCCTTCTCGTTGACGACGTAGTCAACCAGCGGCGCGACCTGCTGGGCGGGCACCAGGCCCGGGCACATGTGACGACGGTCGCAGACGCCGCCCTCGTAGAGCGCGTTGTAGACGTAGAAGCCCTTGAAGCGCTGAACGATCGGACGCATGACCTCGCGCGACGAACTGGTGACGCCGCCGATCAGCACGTCGACCTTGTCGCGCACGAATGCCTGCGTGGCGTACTGGGAATTGAACTGGTTGTTCGACTGGCTGTCGTAGAAGATGAGCTCGACCGGACGCCCGAGCAGTCCACCGGCCTTGTTGATCTCGTCGATCGCCATCGCGGTCGCCTTGATCTGCTTGAGGCAGTAGATGTTCAGGCCGCCCGTGGCGTCGAGAATGTTGGCCACCTTGATCGGATTGCCCTGCGCGAGGCCCGCCTTCGAAAGGACGCCGTAGCTGCTCGCGAAGGCGACCGCGCCCGAAGCCGTCCTGAAAAATTGACGCCGAGAGAGTGTCATTCCCCATGTCTCCTGTTCTTGGCCGTTGACCGTTCCTGACGCCCGACTGTCCGCCGGTCGCCGCCCGTTGGTATATCATCGATACACTTTGATCCACGTGGGTCAAGGGGAGTTGGGAAACGAATTCCGACTGCCTTCGGAAGTGCCATACAATGCCCCAAATGCGAGCAGTTTGGCCAATGTCGGAGCACCGTCCGGCGGGCACGGCGGGCGGTTTCAGTTGGGCTTTCCGCTTGACCCTTCGAGGCTCTGAGGTATCAATGATATGTCAGTGATGCGGCGCGATGGCACCAGCGACGCCGCAGGCCACGCAAGGTGAAACAGGAAGGGAATCGACGATCATGCCGGTTGGACCCGAAATGCCCTCGATCGACATGCTGGCCGACATCGCGGCCGGATTCGGCATGGACATCGCCGACGACGAACTCGCCAGCTACCGCGCGCTGGCCGCAGGCACGGTCAATGCCTGCCGTTTCCTGGAGACCCTGCCCGAGAAGCGCCTGCCGGTGAAATATGCCCGCGACGCCGGCTGGCGGCCGGCTCCGCAGGACAATCCGCAGAACGGCTGGTACTGGCGCTGCAACATCGAGGGATCGGGCAAGGGCGTTCTCAAGGGTCTCAACGTCGCCATCAAGGACGCGGTGTGCATCGCCGGCCTGCCCATGATGAACGGCTCGCGCGTCCTGGAGGGCTTCGTGGCCGACGTCGACGCCACGATCGTCACGAGGATACTGGACGCCGGCGGAACCATCGTCGGCAAGACCAATTGCGAGGACTTCTCCTTCTCCGGCGCGGGGCACACCTGCAGCCACGGCCCGGTCGGCAATCCCCACCGGCCCAGCCACAACCCCGGCGGCTCGTCCAACGGCAGCGCCGTGGTCATCGTCAATGGCGATGCGGACGTGGCGATCGGCGGCGACCAGGGCGGATCGATCCGGCTGCCCGCCTCCTGGTCGGGCTGCTACGGGCTGAAGCCCACCTACGGTCTGGTTCCCTACACCGGCTGCGCGATGATCGAGACGACGATCGACCATGTCGGACCCATGGCCAGGGACACAGAAGGTCTGGCGCGGCTGCTCACGGCGATCGCCGGTCTCGATCCCGAGGACCCGCGCCAGCGCGGCATCATCGGACCGGACTACAAGGCCGACTATCTGGCCGCGCTGAAGAAGGGCGTGAAGGGCAGGAAGATCGCGATCGTGCGCGAGGGGTTCGGCCAGGACGGCTCCGATGTCGGCTTCCCGCCTGCCAGCAAGGAAGTCGACCGGCGGGTGGCGCAGGCCGCGCGGCGCTTCGAGGAGCTCGGCGCGACCGTCGAGGAGATATCCCTGCCGATGCATCTCGACGGGTTCCACCTGTGGAACGTCATCATCACGCTCGGCTCGGCCGAGTTCATGCTGAAGGGATCGGGCCTGGGCAGCAACTGGAAGGGGTTCTACAACACCAATCTCGGCGAGGCGCTGGCGCGCGGGTTGAAGTCCCGCATCAACGACATGCCGGCCACCGCCAAGTCGGTGCTCCTGACCGGCGAATATCTGCAGCGCGAATATCTCGGCCGCTACTACTGGAAGGCCCAGAACCTGCGCCATCACCTCAACGCCGCCTATGACGACGCGCTCTCGCGCTACGACATGCTCGCCATGCCGACGACGCCGTTCCCGGCGACCGAGATGGTGGGTCGCGACGCGCCGATTCTCGATACGGTGTCCAGCGCGCTGAACATGCTGCGCAACACCTGTATCGCGGACGTCACCGGCCATCCGTCGATCTCGATCCCCTGCGGCATGGAGGACGGGTTGCCCTTCGGCCTTATGCTGACCGCGGGGCAGTTGCAGGATGCCACGCTGCTCGCCGCGTCGGCCGCCTTCGAGGGTCTGGGCGACTGGAAATCGATGTAGCCGGACGGCGGGCGGCGCCAGGCCGATCCGGAGCCGATGGCGGCCGAGACCGAGAGACGAGACGCATGCTTCCGCGCCGCCATCGATACGAGGACGTTCGTGCCGACTTCGCGTGGGAAATCCCTGCGCGCTACAACATCGCCGCCGACATATGCGACCGATGGGCGGCGAGCGAGCCCGACCGGCTGGCGATACTGCATGTCGAGGCCGACGGCAGCCATCGCCACGTCTCCTACGGCGAGCTGAGGGCGCAGTCGGACCGGCTTGCCAATGCGCTCGTCCGGCGCGGGATCGGGCACGGCGACCGGGTCGGCGTCCTGCTGCCGCAATCGCCGGAGACCGCCTTCGCCCACGTCGCCGCGCACAAGCTCGGCGCGATCTCCGTCCCGCTCTTCACGCTGTTTGGACCCGACGCGCTCGAATACCGCCTGTCGGACGCCGGCATCCGGGCCGTGGTGACGAACGGCGAGGGCGCGGCGAAGCTGGAGGGGCTGCGCGCACGGCTGCCTGAACTCCGCCACGTGCTTTCGACGGACGGGGCAGCACACGGCGCCGAGGACCTCGGCGCCGCCATGGCGGCCGAGACCGCCGCCTTTTCGACCGCCGACACGTCGGCGGACGATCCCGCGCTGATCATCTACACCTCCGGAACGACGGGCAATCCCAAGGGTGCGCTGCATGCGCATCGCGTGTTGCCCGGGCACCTTCCCGGCGTGGAGATGAGCCACGGCTTCCTGCCCCATGAGGGCGACCGGATATGGACGCCGGCCGACTGGGCATGGATCGGCGGCCTGCTCGACGTGCTGATGCCGGCGCTCCATCACGGCGTGACCGTCGTGTCGCACCGCTTCGCCAAATTCTCGGGCGAGGCGGCATTCGCGCTGATGCGCGCTACCGGCGTGCGCAACGCCTTTCTGCCGCCCACCGCGCTCAAGCTCATGCGCGCGGCGACCTCGGCCGATCCTTCGCTGCGGCTCGACATGCGCAGCGTGGCGAGCGGAGGCGAGACGCTCGGCCCCGAACTGCTCGACTGGGGCCGCACGACGTTCGGCGTGGAGATCAACGAGTTCTACGGCCAGACCGAGTGCAACATGATCGTATCGTCCTGCGCGACGCTCATGCCGTCGCGCCCCGGCGTGATGGGGCGGCCGGTGCCGGGCCACGACGTGCGCGTCATCGACGAAGACGGTCGCGAATGCCCCGAAGGCACGATCGGCACCATCGCAGTGCGCAGCGGCGACCCGGTGATGTTCCTGGGATACTGGAACAGGCCGGAAGCCACGCGCGCCAAGTTCCGCGGCGACTGGCTGGTGACCGGCGACCTCGGCGTCGCCGAGGACGGGGGCTGGATACGCTATCTGGGGCGCGACGACGACGTCATCACCTCGTCGGGCTACCGCATCGGGCCGGGCGAGATCGAGGATTGCCTGATCCGCCATCCCGCCGTGCAGATGGCCGGCGTCGTCGGCAAGCCGGACCCGCAGCGCACCGAGATCGTCGTCGCCTTCATCGTGCTCAAGCCCGGCCACGCGCCGTCCGGCGCGCTCGCCGACGAGATCAGGGACTTCGTCAGGACGCGGCTCGCCGCGCATGAATATCCGCGAGAGATCGCCTTCGTCGGCGAACTCCCGATGACGACCACGGGCAAGATCATACGCCGCGAATTGAGACAGATGGCTGGCGGGAGGGCAGAGCCTCGCGACCAGACTTCGCTGACCAGGAGAGACTCATGAACACCAAGGACTTGGCCTTCGAACCCCTGCTTTCGGTCTCCGACCGCGTGCGCCGCCGCGAGATCTCGCCCGTCGAGCTCACCCAGGTGATGATCGACCGGATCGGCGAGATCGACGGCACCTACATGAGCTACAAGGTGGTGCTTGCCGACCGGGCGCTCGAAAGGGCGCGGCGTGCGGAGACGGAAATCATGCAGGGTCACTGGCGCGGCCCGCTCCACGGCGTGCCGATCGCGGTCAAGGACCTCTGCTACACGACCTTCGCGCCGACGGCCGCCGGCACGACGATGCATGCGGGCTTCAAGGCCGACTTCAACGCAACCGTCGTCGACCGGCTCGAAACGGCGGGCGCGGTCATCCTCGGCAAGCTCAAGATGACGGAAGGGGCGTATACGAGCCACCATCCGAAGGACCCGAGCCCGCTCAACCCGTGGGACCCCGCGAGCTGGGTCGGGTCGTCGTCGACAGGCTCCGGCGTCGCCACGTCCGCGGCGCTCTGCTACGCCTCGCTGGGCTCGGATACGGGCGGATCGATCCGCTTTCCATCGGCGACCTGCGGCCTCACCGGCATCAAGCCCACCTGGGGGCGCGTGTCGCGCCACGGCGTCTTCGCGCTCGCCGATTCGCTCGACCATGTCGGTCCGATGACGCGCACGGCCGGTGACGCGGGCGCCGTGCTCGGCGTCATCGCCGGCGAGGATCGCAACGATCCGACCGCTCTGCCGGACCCCGTGCCGGACTACCTCGCCGAGCTCGGCCACAACATTCGCGGGCTCACCATCGGCATCGACCGCCGCTACACCACGGAAGGCATCGATCCCGAGGTCGTGGCGGCGCTCGCGGAGACGGAGAAGGTGCTGGCCGGCCTCGGCGCGAAGATCCGCGAGGTCCGCTTTCCCGACTACGAGAAGCTCGTCAGCCTCTGGATCCCGATGTGCTCGGTGGAAACGGCGATCGCGCATCTGGACCACTACCCGGTGCGCGCCTCCGAATACGGCCCCGATCTCAAGCAGCTCATCGACCAGGGTCGGTCCCTGACCGGCCTCGAGGTGGGCCAGATCATGCATGAGCGACTCAAGTTCTGCGGCGGCCTCGCCTCGCTCTTCCGGGACATAGACCTTCTGCTCGTGCCCGCCATGCCCATGCCGATCCCGACACTCGCCCAGATGGCCAGCTACGGCGAGGACCCGAGCGTCCTCCACGGGATCCTGCGCTTCACCGCGCCGTTCGATTTCTCGGGCAGCCCGACGATCACCATGCCGAACGGCATCGACAGGCGGGGCATGCCGCTCGCATTCCAGCTCGTCGGGCGGCATGTATCCGAGCATGTGCTGGTGCGCGCGGGCCATGCCTATCAGTCGGCGACCGACTGGCATCTCAAGCGCCCGCCGGCGCTCGCATAGACGGACACCGGCGGCGGCGGGCCGAAGCGAGTAGCCGCCGCCGCGACGTCGGATTCGTCAGGCGTCCGACAGCCAGACCTTCTGGAGGTCGAGTTGGAACGTCTGGTGGACCGCGTGATCCTTCACGCGCTCGCTCATGTGGCAGAACAGCGACTGCCAGAAGGGCTGGATGATGACGCCGGAATCCTGGAGGATCTGCTCGATCTCCTTCATTACTTCGCGCCGCCGGTCGGGATCGGCGATGGCGAGCGCCTCTTCCAGCTTGGCGTCGAACTCGGGATTGGAGTAGCCGCTCTCGTTCCAGGCCTCGCCCGTGCGGTAGCCGAGCGCCAGCACCTGGACGCCGAGCGGACGCATGTACCAGATCGTCATGGAATAGGGGTATTTCGTCCAGTCGTTCCAGAAGGTCGAGCCGGGCAACACGGTCCGCTTCACCTTGATGCCCGCTTCGCGGAGCTGTGCCGCGATGGCGTCGCCGGTGTTCTTCTGCCAGTCGTCCTCCACCGTGATCAGGTCGTGCTCGAAGTCGAGTTGGCCGGCCTCCTCCAGCAGCTTCTTCGCTCCCTCGATGTCGCGCGGCTTCTTCGGCAGCTCGAAATATTCGGGGTGGATGGGGCTGACATGGTGGTTCTCGCCGACGGTGCCGCGGCCGCTGTAGCCGAGCTGCAGGACGACGGCGTTGTCGACCGCCATCTGAAGCGCGTTGCGCACCTTCTGGTCATAGTAGGGCTTCTGTGTGACGTTGGTGCGCGCCACCAGCGTCGTGGCGGTCGCGACCTCGGACTTCACCAGCCCCAGCCCGTCCATGATGTCGACGAAGTCGGCGTTGGTCTCCAGGTTGGCGTCGATCTCGCCCGCCTCGAAGGCGTTCACCACGGCCGTCGGGTCGGTGCCGTAGTCGATGAACTCGACGCCGTCGAGCAGCGCCTCGCCGCCCCACCAGGCGCCTGCTTCGCGCCGCTTGACCACGGCGCGGCTGCCGACGTCGTAGGAGACGAGTTCGAACGCGCCTGTTCCGATCGGCGACTTCACCGGGTCGGCCCCGTCCGCGTCGAAATTGCGGTGCACGACCAGCGCCGGATAGTCGGTCAGGTTGGCGATGATGGCGATGTCGGGCTTGGCCGGCCGGATGCGGACCGTCATGTCGTCGACGCGCTCGATGGCGCCGTCGCGCGCCTTGCCCGAGGCGTCGTCGATGAGGGAGCTGACGCGAGCGGCCATGGAATTGCCGCTCGCCGCCTTGTCGCACCAGCGTTCGAAATTGAAGATGACGTCGTCGGCCGTGAAGGTGTCGCCATTGGTCCAAGTGACGCCCGGGCGCACCTTCAGCAGATATTCGGTCGCGTCGTCATTGACCTCCCAGCCCTCCAGCAGCACCGGCTCGAAGGTGAAGTCGCGCGTATAGCGCACGAGCGGCTCCAGCCATGTGCGGCTGATGTTGGCCATCTCGACCCAGTCGTAGGTCCGCGGGTCCTTCTGCGCCTTGACCGCCATGGCCAGCCGCAGCGTGCCGCCCTTCGCCGGCTCCTGCGCATGCGCGGTTGCCGGAAGCGACAGGCCCGCGAGACTGTAGGCGAGGGCGGTCGATGCGCCCATCGTGCTGGCGAGCGCGAGGAACTCGCGACGGTCCATGCCGCCGCGCCTCGCGTCCTCGGACATCTTCTCGATCACCGCCGGCACGCGGTCGCCGTTGCTCCTGAAAAATCTCATCTTTCTCTCCCGTTTTCTGGTTCAGCGTCCCGGGGCCGCCTGGGCCCTAAATCCTCATCGCGTACCGTATGCCGTCGTAGATGGCGGCGTGGATGTTGCGCGACGCCACCGCGTCGCCGATCCTGAATAGGCCGAAGGCCGCGGCGGGATTGCGCGCCGGCAGGATTTCGTCGCCATTGACGAGCGCGGCGTAGTCGACCGCGCCCAGATTGGACGACAGCGGCTTCAGCGCGCGGTAGAGTTCGTCGTTCGCCGCCGTGCCGTGCTCGACCACGACCTGGTCGACGCGGCGCTCGGCCTTCCACCCCGTGGCGAAATCCGAGCCGAGTGTGGCGACGAGCTTGTTGCCTTCGCGGCGCACCGATCTCAGCCGCGTGTTGATCGTCACCGTCACGCCGCGCTCGTGGAAGACGCGCATGTAGGGGACGTGGTTCATGCCGCCCATCTCGGGCGCGAAGAAGCGCTCGGGCGAGACGAGTTCCAGGGCAGCCCCGGCCTCGGCGATCATGGCCGCCGCGCTCATGCCGGGGTGGCCGCCATTGTCGTCGAACAGAAGCACGGCTTCGGCCGGCTTCGTCGTGCCCGACAGTATGTCCCAGCTCGACGTGACGAGATCGTCGCCGGCCTCGAGCGGGGGGTTCTGCGGCACGCCGCCGGTGGCGATCACCACGATGTCGGGCGCCAGTCCGGCCACCTCGTCCGCATCGGCATAGCAGTCGAAGCGGATGTCGACGCCGAGGCGCTCGAGCTCGGCCAGACGCCAGTCGACGATGCCGACCAGTTCGCGGCGCAGCGGGTTCCTGACCGCGAGCGCGACCTGGCCGCCGGCGCGGCTCGCCGCTTCGAGCAGCAAGACTTCATGGCCGCGCTCGGCCGCGACGCGCGCCGCCTCCAGCCCGGCGGGACCCGCGCCGACGATCACGACCTTGCGCAACTGGCCGTGGGTCCTCGCGATCACGTGCGGTATCGCCGCCTCGCGCCCGGTCGCCGCGTTGTGGATGCACAGCGCTTCGCCGCCCTCGTAGATGCGGTCGAGGCAATAGGTGGCGCCGACGCAGGGACGGATGCGATCTTCCTCGCCGCGCATGACCTTCGCGACGATATGCGGATCGGCCAGGTGCGGTCGCGTCATGCCCACCATGTCGAGCTTGCCGGAGGCGATGGCGTGGCGGGCCGTCGCGACGTCGCCGATCCGTGCGGCATGGAAGACCGGGAATTTGGTGGCCGCCCGCACTTCGCCCGCAAAGTCGAGATGCGGCGCGGAGCGCATGCCGGCGATGGGGATGACCTTCGTCAGCGCGGCGTCGCTTTCGATCGTGCCGCGGATGATGTTGAGGAAGTCGACCTTGCCGGAACCCGCCAGTCGTCGGGCGATGTCGATGCCCTCCTCGCGCGACAGGCCGGAGGTCATGTCCTCGTCAGCGACCATGCGGATGCCGACCACGAAATCGGGGCCGACCGCCTCGCGCACGGCGTCGAGTACCTGGAAGGTGAAGCGCAGCCGGTTGTCGAGCGAGCCGCCGAACGCATCGTCGCGGCGGTTCGTGGCCGGCGACCAGAACCCGTCCATCAGGTGGCCGTAGGCCTCGAACTCGATGCCGTCGAGGCCGGCGGCGCGGCATCGTTCGGCGGCCGACGCGTAGTCCGCCACGATGCGCTCGATGTCCCAGTCCTCTGCCTCTTTCGGGAAGGCGCGGTGCGCCGGCTCGCGTATCGGCGAGGGAGCCAGGATCGGCAGCCAGTCGCCCCGGTTCCAGCCGGTGCGCCGGCCGAGATGGGTGAGCTGGATCATGACCTTGCAGTCGTGCTCGTGGCAGGCATCGGCCAGTTCGGCCAGCCACGGCACGATCGCGTCGTCCCAGGCATGGAGATTTCCGAAGGCCGGCGGGGAATCGCGCGCCACGATGGCGGAGCCCGCCGTCATGGTCAGCGCCATGCCGCCCTTCGCCTTCTCGGCATGGTAGCGCCGGTAGCGCTCCTTCGGCATGCCGTCCTCGGAATAGGCCGGCTCGTGCGCGGTCGACATGACGCGGTTCTTCAGCGTCAGGTGCCGGAGCTTGTAGGGTTGGAGCAGGGGGTCGCTGATGGTCATTCCCTCGGCACGTCCGTTCCCGCCGCCCCGCCTCAGTACCAGGCGTCTTCCATCGCGCGCTTGCGCCGGTCGATGAAGTCCAGCAGCGCCTCGTCGATCGCGGCGTCGAGGGGTGGGGCCTCGTATTCGGCGAGCACCTTCTTCCAGCGCCGGTTGGCGCGCGTGGCGGCATCGGCCGATCCCGCCGCCTCCCATTTCTCGAACGGCTCGTTGTCGGCGATCTCGGAGTCCCAGAAGGCAGTCCTGTAGTTCGCCATGGTGTGGGCGCAGCCGAAGAAGTGATTGCCCGGCCCGACCTCCGTGAAGGCGTCCATGGCGAGCTGATTGTCGTCCACGACGACGCCGTCGAGATAGGTGTGCAGCGCGCCGCAGAAATCGGCGTCCATCACGAACTTCTCGTAGGACATGGACAGCAGCCCGTCGAGGAAGCCGGCCGAATGCAGGATGAAGTTCGCGCCGCAATGGACGGCGGCGAGCATCGACATCGTGCCCTCGTTCATCGCGTGCGCGTCGGGCAGCTTCGACGTCGTGAAGTTGCCGGAGCAGCGCAGCGGAAGGCCGAGCCGGCGCGCGAGCTGGCCCACCACCATGGAGCCTATCGCGGGCTCCGGCGTGCCGAAGGTTGGCGAGCCGGAACGTAGCGACATGGAGGACAGGAAATTGCCGTAGATGACGGGCGCGCCGGGCCGTTCGAGCTGTGCCAGCGCGCAGCCCGCCATCGTCTCGGCATGGGCCTGCGCGATCGCGCCGGCGTTGGTGACGGGGCCCATCGCGCCGCCGAGGATGAAAGGCACGACGACAGCCGCCTGGTTGGCCCGCGCATAGGCCCTGAGCGCCGTCGTCATCGTCGCGTCCCACACCAGCGGCGAGTTGACGTTGACGTTGCCGAGGATGACGCAGTTGGCATCGACGAAATCGTGCCCGAAGACCAGCCGCGCCATCTCGATGGAATCCTCGGCGCGGGACTCCGAGGTGACGGAGCCCATGAAGGCGCGGTCCGAATAGCGGACGTGGCTGTAGACCATGTCGAGGTGGCGCTTGTTCACCGGCACGTCGACCGGCTCGCAGATCGTTCCGCCCGAATGGTGCAGCCACGGCGAGGCCTGGGCGAGCTTGATGAAGTTGCGGAAGTCCTCGATCGTGCCGTAGCGGCGCCCCCTGTCGATATCCATCACGAAGGGCGATCCGTAGGCCGGCGAGAAGACCACGTTGCGCCCGCCGATCTCGACGGACCGCGCCGGGTTGCGGGCGTGCTGGGTGAAGCGGGCGGGCGCGGTCCTCAGGATCTCGCGCAGCATGCCCGGCTCGAAGCGCACGAGCGCCCCGTCGATCCTTGCGCCGGCCCGCCGCCAGTGGTCGAGCGCGGTCGGGTCGTCGCGGAACTCGATGCCGATCTCGGCAAGGATGCGTTCGGCGGTGGCCTCGATGCGGGCGAGGTTCTCCTCCGACAATATGTCGTAGGTCGGGATGTTGCGCTGGATATAGGGTCTGCCGGTAGCGGCGTGCGCCTGTGCCCGTTGCCCGCGTCGTCCTTCGCGGCCCGAGCGCTGCGATCTTTCCCGCGACTGTAAGTCGGCTTCGGCCAAGCTCATGCGAGCCTCCCCATGACGAGGCAAGACTAGGACGCCGCTCATTTTCTGTGACGCTGGAAAAGATTCATCGAGTTGATAAGCTGGATTTATGGAAACGCTCCGTCGACTGGTCCCCAGCGTCAACGGGCTCGTGGTGTTCGAGGCCGCGGGCAGGGCCGGCAGCTTCACGGCGGCCGCGGCCGAGCTCGGCATGAGCCAGGCGGCCGTCTCCTATGCGATCGGGCGCCTGGAGACCCAGCTCGGTACGCCGCTCTTCGTTCGGGTGCACCGGCGCGTGCAGCTCACGGACGCCGGCAAGCGCTTCTTCGCGGACGTCTCGCTCGGGCTGTCTCACATCCAGCGTTCGGCCCAGGCGCTGCGCTCGGTGGCGGCCGGCACGCATGTGACCCTTTCGGCGTCGAGCGCGTTCGCCGCCTTCTGGATGGTGCCGCGGCTGCAGAAGTTCCGCGAGGACCTGCCGGAGATCGACCTGCGCATCCAGACCGCCGACCGCGACATCGACCTCGTGGGCGAGGGTATCCCGCTCGGCATTCGCGGCGGAAGCCCGGACGACTGGCCGCAATACGACCTCGAACCGCTGGCGCCAGAGGAGATCTATCCCGTCTGCGGCGCGAGCTACGTCGCGCGGTTCGGCCGGCCGGCATGCGTCGAGGATCTCCTGTCGCACAGACTGATCCATCTGGAGGAGCCGTTCCGGCCAGCCGCGACATGGAGCGAATGGTTCGCCTCGGCCGGCATCGACGGCCGCAGGACGCCGACCGGGCTGCAGATCAACGACTACGTGCTCGTCATCCAGTCCGTCATCGAAGGGCAGGGGGTGGCGCTGGGCTGGCGGCATCTCGTGGAGGATCTCGTCGGCAAGGGCGTGCTGCTGCGCCTGACGGGCCATGCGCTGGCGACCGGCAAGGACTTCCACGTCGCCTGGCCACGCGACAGGCCGCTGCCGGAAGCGGCACGGCGCGTCAGGGACTGGCTGTGCCGGCAGCGCAGCCGGGCGCAGGCTGGCGGGTGATCTTCGTTCTCGCCAATGGTAGAGGGGGCAGCGGTTCGCGCCGGAACGTCCGGGACGGTTGGCGGCCGAAAGGTGAAGAAGCAGGCGGAACGCACTGACATGTATGAAATTCTCAAGGGCATGCGGGTCGTCGAGGGCGCCTCCTTCATCGCCGCGCCCATCTGCTGCCAGCACCTAGTGGGCCTCGGCGCGGAGGTGATCCGCTTCGACATGATCGGCGGCGGCCCGGATTTCAATCGCTGGCCGATCGCGCCGTCGGGCCTCAGCCTCTACTGGGAGAGCCTGAACAAGGGCAAGAAGTCGGTCGCCATCGATCTCGCGAGCCGCGAGGGGCGCGAACTCGCGATCGCCATCGCGACCGCGCCCGGCGAGGCCGGCGGGCTGTTCGTCACCAACTATCCGGTCGAGGGGTTCCTCGCCCATGAGCGACTGGCGCGGCGTCGGGCCGACATGATCACCGTGCGCGTCATGGGCTGGGCCGACGGGCGCAGCGGCGTCGACTACACGATCAACGCGGTCACCGGACTGCCGGGAATGACCGGCCCCGCCGCCCTCGCGGACGGCGAGCCGGTCAACCACGTGCTGCCGGCCTGGGACCTGATCGCGGGCTCCTACGCCGCCTTCGCGCTGCTGGCGGCCGAGCGGCGGCGGCGCGACACGGGGCAGGGCGGCGAGGTGCTGGTCCCGCTCTCCGACGTGGCGGCCACCTCGCTCGGCCATACGGGAATGATCGCCGAGGCGATCGTCGGCGGCGCCGACCGGGCGCGCGTCGGCAATGATCTCTTCGGTGCGCTGGGCCGCGATTTCGCCACGGCCGATGGCCGGCGCCTGATGCTCGTGGCGATCACCCCGAAGCAATGGACCTCGCTCGTCGAGGCTCTGGACATTGCCGCGACGGTCTCGGCGATCGAGGCCGAACTGGGGGGCTCGTTCGCGCGCGAGGGGGATCGCTACCGCCATCGGTCGCGGCTGTTCGACGTCATCGCCCGTGCCGCCGGGAGCCTCACGCTCGACGAGGCCGCCGCGCGGCTCGACCGGACCGGTGCGTGCTGGAGCATCTACAGGCCGCTGTCGCAGGCCATCACCGAGGAACCCGGCTTCGTCGCGGGCAATCCCGTCTTCGCCGAGCGCGCCCATCCGGCCGGCCACGCCTATCCGACGCCCGGCGCGGCCGGCACGTTCCCGGGCCTCGACCGTGCTTCCGCACCGCGCGCGCCGCGTCTCGGCGAACACACGGATGAAGTGCTGGCGGACCTGCTCGGCATGTCGTCGGGCGAGATCGCCCGGCTGCACGATGCCGGAACGGTCGCCGGTCCGACACACTAGGCTTTCCAGAAGAGGCAGCATGGACCACGCATCGAAGGTTTCCATCCTCGTCCGCGCGGAGGCCGCGGTGGCCGCCGCCCGCGACTACCTGGTCGCGGCGAAGGCGAGCGCGTCGCGGCTCGCATCGGAAGAGGACCGGCAGGGCATGTCGGCGAGCGATCGCGAGCAGCGCGCCCTGCACGGGCTGGCCTGGATCGCGACGGTGGTCGAGGCGCTGGCGCAGACCGCGCAGTGGGCCGCGAGCGTGGAAGGGTCCGGCGGCCTGAACGAGGCCGAACGCCTCGTCGTCGAGATCGCCTTCGGAGAATATCTGAGCCAGCTCGCCGGCGGCATTCCCATCGGACCCAACGAGATCGTCCGCCCGGTCGACCTCGCGCTCGGCACTGCGGCGGCTGCGCTCGGCGCCACGCCCGCGGTCGCCGATCTCGTGGATCGAGGCAACACCGCCGCCAGCCGCGCCCGCCTCGTCGGCCTGCTGCGCGACGGCATGACCGTTTCCGAGGCGCTGGGCGACGACGATCTGGACATGATCCGCGGCACCTACCGGCGCTTCGCCGACGAGCGCATCGCGCCGGACGCCCACAAATGGCATCTGGCCGACGTGCTGATCCCCGACGGGATCGTCGCCGAGATGGCGGCGCTGGGCACGTTTGGCGTGTGCATCGACGCCGACTATGGCGGTCTCGGCCTCGGCAAGCTCGCCATGTGCGTGGTGACGGAGGAGCTATCGCGCGGCTGGATCGCCGCCGGGTCGCTCGGCACGCGTTCCGAGATCGCGGGTGAGCTCATCCTTGCCGGCGGCACGCAAGCGCAGAAGCAGGCATGGCTGCCGCGCATCGCGTCCGGCGAGGTGTTGCCCACGGCCGTCTTCACCGAGCCCGACACCGGCTCGGACCTGGGCAGCCTGCGCACGCGCGCCGTCAGGACGGACCGTGGCTGGTCGGTGCACGGCAACAAGACGTGGATCACCCACGCCTCGCGCAGCGACCTCATGACGATGCTGGTGCGCACCGACCCTGACACGAAGGGCTATGGGGGGCTCAGCATGCTCCTGGCGCCCAAGCCGCGCGGCACGCCGGACGATCCGTTCCCCGCGGCCGGCATGGACGGGGGCGAGATCAGGGTGCTCGGCTATCGCGGCATGAAGGAGTACGAACTCTCCTTCGACGGTTTCGAGGTCCCGGCCGACGGGCTGCTCGGGGGCGAGGAGGGACAGGGCTTCAAGCAGCTCATGCGAACCTTCGAGGGCGCGCGCATCCAGACCGCGGCCCGCGCCGTGGGGGTCGCCCGGAACGGGTTCGAGCTCGGCATGCGCTACGCCACCGACCGCCGTCAGTTCGGTCGCCCGATCGTGGAGTTCCCGCGCATTGCCGACAAGCTGGCGATGATGGTGGTCGAGATCGTGCTGGCGCGCGAACTCACCTATTTCGCCGCGCGCGAGAAGGACAAGGGCCGCCGCTGCGACATCGAGGCCGGCATGGCCAAGCTGCTGGCGGCCCGCGTTGCCTGGACCAATGCCGACGCCGCCCTCCAGATCCATGGCGGCAACGGCTATTCGATGGAGTTCGAGATCAGCCGCGTGCTTTGCGACGCCCGCATCCTCAACATCTTCGAAGGTGCGGCCGAGATCCAGGCGCAGGTGGTCGCCCGCGGTCTCATGGCCGGGCGGAACTGAGCGAGGACGGATCTATCTCGGCCGCCACCCTGAGCAGTTCGGCGACCAGCAGGTCGAGGTCGTCGAAGCGGGTGCGATGGTTGCAGATTGCCGCGCGCAGGCAGTGTCGGCCGTGGATCGCGGTGTCGGACAGCGCCGCGATGCCTTCCTCCTGCAGCCGGAGCATGATCTCGATGTTCAGATCGCGAAGCGCGCCTTCATCCAGCCCGCCCGGGTCGTAGCGGAAGCAGACGATGTTGACGGTTACGGGTGCCATGAGCACGAGGTCCGGCCGGGCCTCGACCAGCGCGGCCAGGTGATGCGCCTGGTCGATGTTCTGGTCGATCAGCCGCCCGAATTTCGCGACGCCGTGTTCCTTCAGCATCATCCAGAGCTTGAGTGCGCGAAAGCCGCGGCTCGTCTGCAGGCTGTAGTCGCCGAGGAAGGGCGCGGCCGCGATGCCGCGCGGCTTGTCCTCCAGATATTCCGGATGGACCGCGAAGGTCGCGCGGTGCAGGTCGGCGTCGCGGACGAGCGCGCAGCCTGCCTCGAACGGCGCATGCAGCCATTTGTGCAAATCGAGCGCCAGGGAATCCGCTTCCGCAATGCCCTCGATCAGGTGGGCGTGGCGCGGAGAGATGGCGAGCAGCGCGCCGATGCAGCCGTCGACATGCATCCACAAGCCCTCGCGGCGGCAGAAATCGGCCGTCGCGCGCAGGTCGTCGATCGAGCCCGAATTGGTCGTGCCGGCCGTGGCGATGACGCAGGCGGGGCGGATGCCTGCCGCGCGGTCGCGGGCGACGGCTTCCGCCAGGCCCGCGAGGTCGAGCCGCAGGTCGGCGCGGGTGGGGATGCGCCGCAGGGCGTCGTCGCCGAGGCCAAGCAGCGACATCGCCTTCTGGTGCGCGCTGTGCACCTGGTCTGAGCAGTAGAACGCCAGCGGCGCAGGCATGGCGGCGAGCCCTGCGCGTCGGATGTCGACGCCCGCCATCGCGTTGCGGGCGACGGTCAGGCCGATGATGTTGGCCATGGAGCCGCCGTCGACCAGCGTGCCCGACGCCGTTTCGGGGAACCCCATCATCCCGGTGATCCAGGAGACGACCTGTCCATCCACCAGCGGGGCCGCATTGTTGCCGCCGCCGAGATTGGAACCGTCGATCGCGGCAATGAACTCGGCAAGCGCCCCGGTCACGCTGCCCGCGCCCATGTACCACATCCAGAAACGCGGATGGACGTTGCCCATGGGGTGCGGCAGCAGATCCTCGCGCAGATCGTTCCAGATCGCCTCCAGCGGCGCCGGATCGCGGGGCGCAGGCGCCGCGAAGCGTTCGCGCACGGCCGCCGGCATCGCGCGCCATACCGGCCGCTCGCGAACGTTGCGGATATGGTCGATCGCCTCGCCGACACATCGCGACGCGAAGGCACGGAAACCCTCCCAGTCCTCGGGGTCCAGCGTTTCCTCCGCGCTGCGCCCCACGCCAGGCAGGGCGGCGCGGGGCGCGCTGGCGGCGGGCGGGACAAACGGCCCGTCCGCCAGCTGCGAGGGTCGGCGCCCGGCGGCCGGTCGCTCGGCCGCTTCGCGCTTGGCGGGCATGTCCATGTCGGCGCTCCCGCTCAGGCCGCCGCCATCTGGTAGCCCGGAGTGGATTGCGACAGGCGCATCTCCTCCTCGTCCATGTTCTGCTCGATGCCTTCGAACAGGGGCGTCGTGAGGTAGCGCTCGCCGGTGTCCGGCAGCATGGCCAGCACGACCGCGCCCCTTGGCGCCGCCTCGGCCATCCTGCGCGCCACCGCGAAGGTGGCCCCGCCGGAAATCCCCGTCAGTATGCCTTCGCGTGCGGCCAGCTCGCGCGCCCAGCGTATGCCCTCGGGACCCGGCACCGGCACAACCTCGTCGAAGTAGCGCGCGTCGATCGCCTCCTGCAGCACGTTGGGGATGAAGTCGGGCGTCCAGCCCTGGACCGGATGTGGCTCGAAGGCGGGATGGCTGTGGTTCGGCGCGCCGTCGCCGTCGCGCCCCTGCGGCTTGCCGCTCGTGATCAGCGCGGCGTTGGCCGGTTCGGAAAGCACGATGCGCGTTTCGGGCCTCTCGCGGCGCAGCACCCGGCCGACGCCCGTGACCGTGCCGCCGGTGCCGTAGCCGGTGACGAAGAGGTCGAGCCGCGAACCTGCGAAGTCGTTGACGATCTCGCGCGCCGTCGTCGCCTCGTGGATGTCGGCATTCGCCGCCGTCTCGAACTGGCGCGCGAGGAACCAGCCGTTCTGCTCGGCCAGTTCCACCGCCTTGCGGTACATGCCGAAACCCTTCTCGGCGCGCGGCGTCAGCACCACCTTGGCGCCGAGCATCCGCATCAGCCGGCGCCGCTCGACCGAGAAGCTGTCGGCCATGGTAACGACCAACGGGTAGCCCTTCTGGGCGCAGACCATGGCCAGGCCGATGCCGGTGTTGCCGCTGGTCGCCTCGACGACCGTCTGTCCGGGGCGCAGGGCGCCCGAGCGTTCTCCCGCCTCGATGATGGCGATGGCCAGCCTGTCCTTCACCGACGCGGCCGGATTGAAGAACTCGGCCTTGACGTAGAGGGTGCGCCCCTCGACGCCGCAATTGTTTATGCGCACGGCCGGCGTATCGCCGATCGTGTCGTTGATGCTGTCGAAGAGGCGTCCACGCCCCTGGGTCCTGCGTGTCGGATTGATGTCCAGCATTGTCCTGCTCCTCGGTTCAGGTATGGGCGGGTCCCGGGGGGACGCCGGCCCGTCCTGGTTGTCGGTTTCGTCAAGGCGCCGCGGCCTCGCGGGTCGGCTTCCGCTGCCATCGGGGGTGATGCGTTTCACGGAACGGGATGCTAGAATCCATCCATGGTGCCCGGCATGGAAGACGGCGTGGGCGAAGGCGTGGAAAGCGACGTCGCGACCGTTCCGGCCGTATCGGCGGAAGTCGGCCTGCGCATGCTGGGCCCGCTGCGGGTTCTGCGCGACGGCGCCGAGGCACGGTTGCCGTCGTCGCGCAAGGCGGCCGCGCTGCTCGCCTATCTCGCGCTGTCACCGGAGCCCGTGCCGCGCAGCCGGCTTTGTGATCTTTTCTGGGACGGACCCAACGACCCACGCGGCGAGCTTCGCTGGACGCTCGCCAAGCTCAGGCCACTCGTCGATGGCGCAGGCCGGTCGAGGCTCCTGGCGGCCGACGATCGCATTGTTCTCGATCGGGGCGGTATGGCGATCGACGCGCTGGCGGTCGAGGAGGCTTTCGCGCGCGGTCTCGGGGGTGCGGATACCGGCTGGCTGGAAGCGCTCGCCGCGCGCTTCGACGGGGAGTTCCTCGAAGGCCTGCGGATCGATCGCTGCCCACAGTTCGATGCGTGGCTTGCCGCGCAACGGCGCCGCTTCGCCAATTGCCGGATCGCGCTCCACGAGGAACTCGCGCGCAGGCTTCCACCGGATGGCGATGCCTGCCTCGGGCATCTGGAAATCTGGGTTGCGCTGTCGCCGTTCGACGTGCGCGCCCACGCCGCGCTGCTCGGTGCGCTCGTCCGTCGCGGACGGCTCGAGGCGGGGCAGGCGCACCTGGCCTCCACCCGATCCGCGTTTCAGGCCGAGGGCATCGACTTCGCCCCGGTCATGACCGCCTGGCTCGGTGCGCGGAGACCGCTCGCGAAGCAGGAAGCGGAAGTCCGGGCACCTCTGCCGGCGCAGGAGCAGAAGGCGTCCGATGGCCGCAGGGCCTCGCTCGCAGTCATGCCCTTCACGATGCTCGCGTCACCGAACGGAATCCCGGCCGGGCCGGCCGCCGGGCTTGCCGGATCGCTCGCGCATGACATCATTACCCGGCTCGCGCGCCTGCGCAGCCTGTTCGTCATCGCGCGCGGGTCGGTCTTCGCGCTGGCCGAGGCGGGGCTTGCGCCCGACGAGGCCGCCCAGAAGCTGGGCGTCGACTATTTCGCATGCGGAACCATTCGCGAGAGCGGCGCGGAGGTCGAGGTCGAAGTCGAACTCGTGGAGGCCCGCAGCGCGCGGATCGTGTGGACCGAGGCGTTCACGACGCGCCGGGACCTCGGCGCGGAACTGCTCGACGGCATCGGCGACCGGATCGTCGCCAGCATCGCCTCCGAGATCGAGACCGCGGAGCGCAACAGGGCCATCCTGAAGCCGCCCAGCGACCTCGATGCCTGGGGAGCCTATCATCGCGGCCTGTGGCACATGTACCGCTTCACCCGGAACGACAATCTGCAGGCGCGCGCCTTCTTCACCAGGTCCGTGGCGCTGGATCCCACCTATGCGCGCGCGCACGCCGGACTGTCGTTCACGCACTGGCAGGCTGCCTTCCAGCGCTGGGAGGATCCTGCGGATGCCGGCGTCGAGGCGATGCGCTCGGCCGGCCAGAGCCTCATCGTCGACGACAACAACCCCGCCGCCCACTGGGCCATGGGCAGGGCGCTGTGGCTGTCGGGCCGCAACGAGGAGGCCGTGGCCGAACTCGGCCGGTGCGTCGCGCTCAGCCCGAATTTCGCGCTCGGCCACTATTCTCTCTCCTTCGTGCAGGCCCAGTCGGGCGAGGCGCGCCACGCCATAGCCGCCTCGGACCTGTCGCGCAGCCTGAGCCCGTACGATCCGCTTCTGTTCGGCATGATGGGCGCGCGGGCCCTGGCCCATGCGCGACTCGGCGAATTCGAGGAGGCCGCCGATTGGGCGCTCCAGGCCGCGGCACGGCCGAATTCCCACGTCAACATCCTCGCCATCACGATGCACTGCCTGGCGCTTGCGGGACGGGAGGCCGAGGCGCGCATCCATGCCGCCGAAATCCGCAAGGTATGGCCGGGCTACCGCGTCGACGACTTTTTGAGGACCTTCCATTTCGAGCCGGTCGCCGCGGCCCTGTTCCGTGCCGGCGCCAGGCGGATCGGTCTCGACTAGAGGCGCTGGGGGCACGACCGGGCGGGATTTGCGCGCGGCGCCTGCACGCCCTATCTAGCTTGCAGGATGTCGCGAGGGAGAACCGGATGCTGCCAAACCGCCGTCACGTGCTGATGATCTCGGCGTCGGCCTTCGCCGCTGCCGGGCTGGGCCTGCGCGTCGCGCCCGCTTCTGCCGAGGCAGTCGACGCCGAGGCGCTGATCGCGGAGTTCACCGGCGGGACGGTGCCCGAAGCCGGGCGCGTCAGGCTCGAGATCGCCGAAGTCGCCGAGAACGGCGCCAACGTGCCGGTGTCGGTGAAGGTCGAAAGCGCGATGCAGGGCGACGACAGGGTCGAGAGCGTTCTGCTGGTGGCCGGCGGCAACCCCAGGCCGCACGTGGCGCGGTTCAATTTTTCGCCGAGGAGCGGTTCTGCTTCCGCCACGACACGGATCCGGCTGGCGCGGTCGCAGAAACTCCACGCCGTCGCCAGGATGTCGGACGGTCGCTTCTTCGTCGACAGCGCCTCGGTCGAGGTGCAGGTCGGCGGCTGCGCGGGCTGAGAGGGAGAGAAGCGATGTCAACACCACGACCCCGCGTGAGCGTGCCCGACACCGCAGCCGCCGGCGACGTCATCACCATCCGCGCCCTGATCAGCCACCTGATGGAATCGGGCCAGCGCCGCGACACGGCCGGCAATCTCGTGCCGCGAAAGATCATCAACCGTTTCGCGTGCCGGCTCGACGGCGAGGAGGTTTTCTCCTGCGATCTCGAGCCCGCCGTCGCCGCCAATCCCTATCTGGAATTTACCGTCCGGGTCGAGGAAAGCGGGACCTTCGCCTTCGAATGGACCGACGACGACGGATCGGTCTATACGCACGAGGCGGCGATCACGGTATCCTGACGACCTCGGTCGAAGGTTCAATCGACGCCGACGCGCGGCCCCGGCATGATCCGCGGCCTGTTCGCCTGACGGAGGATTCATGCTTCGCACCATCAGCATCACGATCGCGGCCGGAATCGTCGCGGCGTCAGCCGGGCTTGCGCGCGCCGAGGGCGACGCCGAGGCCGGCATGAAGGCGTTCAACCGCTGCAAGGCCTGCCACGACGCGGAGAAGGAGACCAACAAGGTCGGGCCGCATCTCGTCGGCGTCTACGGCCGGAAGGCCGGCGGGCTGGAGGACTTCTCCGCGAAATATTCCGACGCCATGAAGAAGAAGGGCGAGGAAGGACTCGTCTGGGACGACGAGACGCTTGCCGCCTACATGACCGATCCGAAGGGCTACATTCCGGGCAACAAGATGGCCTTCTCGGGCCTGAAGAAGCCTGAGGACGTCGCCAACATCCTCGCCTATCTCAAGAGCGTGGCGACGCAGTAGCCGCGCGCGTCATTCGGCGATCAGCGAGGCCACGCGGCCGCGCGCCTCGGCGTCGGCCGCGTAGACGGCCTCTATCGACCCGTCCGGGCCCGCATCGCGCATCGCCGTCATTGTCGCCTCGACCAGTCGGGCGATGTCGAGGAAGCCGACCCGGCGCGCGATGAAGGCGTCGAGGGCGGCTTCCTTGGCACCGTTGAGCACCGCGCCGGCGAGCCCGCCGGCCTCCATCGCGACGCGCGCGAGGCGAAGGGCTGGAAAGCGTTCCTCGTCGGGTGCATGGAAATCCAGCCGGGAGAGCCTGGCGAAGTCGAGCCGCTCGACGGGCAGTCGCGGCCGGTCCGGCCAGCCGAGCGCATAGCCGATCGCGGTGCGCATGTCGGGCGCGCCAAGCTGGGCGAGCACCGAGCCGTCGCAATAGCCCACCATGGAATGGATCACCGACTGCGGATGGACGATCACCTCGATCGTGCGTCCGGGTCTACCGAAAAGATGCAGCGCCTCGATCATCTCCAGCGCCTTGTTGAAGAGGGTGGCGCTGTCGATCGATATCTTCAGCCCCATCGACCAGTTGGGGTGGGCGGCGGCCGTTTCCGGCGTGACGCCGGCCATCCGCTCCACCGGCCAGTCGCGGAACGGTCCGCCCGAGGCGGTCAGGATGATGCGCTCCACCGCATGGTCGCGGTCGCGGTCCAGCACCTGGAAGATGGCGTTATGCTCGCTGTCGACCGGCAGCAGCCTGCCGCCTCCGCGTTCGACCTCGCCGATGAAGAGGCTGCCGGCGGAGACGAGGCATTCCTTGTTGGCGAGTGCGATCGTGGCGCCGGAGCCGGCGGCGGCGAGCGTCGGGGCCAGCCCGGCGATGCCGACGATGCCGGCCATCGCGATGTCGACCGGCCGCGCGGCCGCCTCGACGAGCGCCGCCTGGCCGGCCGCCGCTTCGATCCCCGTTCCGGCGAGTGCGGCCTTCAGGTCGTCGTAGCGCGCCTCGTCGGCCGTCACCGCGATCGCCGCGCCCGTCTCCACGGCCTGTTCGGCGAGCAGCTCCACATTGGCGCTGCCCGTTACGGCCACCGCCTCGAATTCCTCCCGCCCGCCCATGTGGCGCATCACGTCGATCGTGCTCCTGCCGATGGAGCCGGTCGACCCAAGTATGGAGATGCGGCGTCTGCTGCCGTTGGCTGGGGGCATGTTCGCGGAGGCGGCCATTGGTCGGAGGCGGGTACGGTTTCGTAGGAAGTCGCGGGGAGGGGGTCAAGGCGCGAGTTGCCGGAACGCGCCCTCACAGCGGCAGCCGCGTCTCCAGCTTGATCTCCTTGAGCACGAGGTTGGTGCGGACATGGGCGATGCCCGGCAGGCGGAAGAGGAAGTCCTCCAGGAAGCGGTTGTAGCCGTCCTTGTCGGGGCAGACCACGCGCAGGTGATAGTCTGCCTCGCCCGTCGTCGCCAGGCATTCGAGCACTTCGGGGCGTTCCATCACCCTGCCGATGAAGGTGGCCACGTGGGAGTGCTCGTGGCGCTGCAGCGTCACGTGGACAATCGCGGAAAAGGAAAGCCCCGCCTTCTCGGCGTCGAGAAGGGCGACATAGCGCGCGATGACGCCCGCCTCTTCCAATGTGCGCACGCGCCGCCAGCAGGCCGAGGGGGACATGCCGACGCGCTCGGCGAGGTCCTGGTTGGAGAGCCGCCCCTCGGTCTGGAGGGCCGCCAATATGCGTCTGTCCTGGTCGGAAAGTTCCATCGTGCCAATCTAGCGTCGCGCAAGGATCTTCCGCAAGTCGGCCCATCTCCGGCACCGTCTTCCTCGTGACGCAGGTCGTCGCTTGGATTGTGGTCAGCAATTCCGCGCCGGCCGGGTTATCATCGCGGCAACGCCAGCCGCAGGGAGAACCGCCATGCCCGCGCCAGCCATCGCCGACTATCGCCTCGAGGATCGCTATACCAGGGAGAGCGGCCGCGTCTTCATGACGGGGACCCAGGCGCTGGTGCGCATCCTGATGGACCAGTCACGAAGCGACCGCGCGGCGGGACTGCGTACCGCCGGCTTCGTGTCAGGCTATCGCGGTTCGCCGCTGGGCGGCGTCGACCTCGAACTGTGGCGCGCGAAGGACCTGATCGCCGAACACGGAATCCGGTTCCTGCCGGCCGTCAACGAGGATCTCGCCGCCACGGCGGTGCTCGGTAGCCAGCAGGTGGAGACCAGCCCCAACGCCGAGGTCCAGGGCGTCTTCGGTCTCTGGTACGGCAAGGGTCCGGGCGTCGACCGGGCGGGCGACGCTCTCAAGCACGGCAACGCCTACGGTTCGTCGCCGAATGGCGGCGTGCTGGTGGTTGCAGGCGACGACCATGGCTGCGTGTCGTCCTCCATGCCCCACCAGTCGGACGTCGCCTTCATGGCGTGGTTCATGCCGACGCTCAATCCGGCGAGCATCGCCGAGTATCTGGAATTCGGCGCGTGGGGCTACGCGCTGTCGCGCTTCTCGGGCATGTGGGTCGGCTTCAAGGCGATCTCGGAGACGGTGGAGGCGGGAGCGTCGGTCGAACTCGCCCCGCCCCGCCAGTTCGCCGCGCCCGACTTCGTCCCGCCGCCGGGTGGGCTGCATTATCGCTGGCCGGACCTGCCCGGCCCGCAGATCGAGGAGCGGATGGAAGCCAAGAAGCACGCCGTGCTCGCCTTCGCCGACACCAACCCGATCGACCGCCACGTCTACCAGGTGAGGGACGCCCGCTTCGGCATCGTCACCACCGGCAAGGGCCATCTCGACCTCATGGAGGCGCTGCGGCTCCTCGGCATCGGCGAAAAGGAATGCCGCTCCCTCGGCATCGACATCTACAAGGTGGGCATGGTGTGGCCGCTGGCGCGCCGCGACGCGCTCGATTTCGTGCGCGACAAGGAGGAAGTGCTCGTCGTCGAGGAGAAGCGCGGCATCATCGAAAGCCAGTTCAAGGAGTATTTCTACGACTGGCCGGGGCACAAGCCGCGCGCCATGGTGGGCAAGCGCGACGAGGCTGGCGAGCGGCTCGTGCCGTGGACGGGCGAACTGTCGCCGCGGCTTCTGGCGCCCATCGTGGCCAGGCGGCTCGACGGCGTCTTTCCCGGGCTCGACCTGTCCGCCCGCGCTGCCGCGCTTAGGCCCGATGCCTCGCGCCTGATCGAGGTGAAGGGCGCGGCCCGCACGCCCTATTTCTGCTCGGGCTGTCCGCACAATACCTCCACGAAGGTGCCCGAAGGCTCGAAGGCTCTCGCCGGCATAGGCTGCCACTTCATGGCGTCCTGGATGGACCGCGAAACCTCCTCGCTCATCCAGATGGGTGGGGAGGGGGTCAACTGGGCTGCCTCGTCCATGTTCACCGGCAAGGGCCACGTCTTCCAGAACCTCGGCGAGGGCACCTGGTACCATTCGGGCTCGATGGCGATCCGGCAGGCCATCGCGGCGCGCGCCAACATTACCTACAAGATCCTCTACAACGACGCGGTCGCCATGACCGGCGGCCAGCCGGTGGACGGGCCGGTCTCAGTCCAGGCGATCGCGCAGACCTGCCGCGCGGAGGGCGTGGAGCGCATCGCGCTGGTCTCCGACGCGCCGGAGAAGTTCTCGCCCAGCGCGTTCCCCGCCGGCACCACCATCCACGACCGGCGCGAGATGGACGCGTTGCAGCGCGAGCTGCGCACCGTGCCCGGAGTCTCCGTGCTCATCTACGAGCAGGCCTGCGCGACGGAGAAGCGGCGCCGGCGCAAGCGCGGCACGCTGGACGACCCGAAGCGCTTCGTCGTCATCAACGAACTGGTCTGCGAGGGCTGCGGCGACTGCTCCGTCGAATCCAACTGCCTTTCGGTGGAGCCCATCGAGACCGTGTTCGGCCGCAAGCGGCGCATCAACCAGTCGTCCTGCAACAAGGACTTCTCCTGCCTCAACGGGTTCTGTCCTTCCTTCGTCACCGTCGAGGGTGCGACGCGGCGCAGGCCGTCGGCCTCGACCACGGATTTCTCCGCGCTGGCCGCTGACCTCGCCGAACCCGCTGCGCCCGCCGTCGCCGACGGCTACGACCTGATGGTGACCGGGGTCGGCGGCACCGGCGTCATCACGGTCGGTGCACTGGTCACGATGGCGGCGCATCTGGAGGGCAAGGGTGCGAGCGTGCTCGATTTCACCGGCTTCGCGCAGAAGTTCGGACCGGTGATCTCCTATATCCGCATCGCCGACCGGCCCGACCGCATAAACCAGGTGCGCATCGACCACGGCGCGGCCGACGCGCTGATCGGCTGCGACGTCGTCGTGTCGTCCTCGCCCAAGGCGTCCGCCGCCTACCGTGCGGGAACGCGCGCGGTGGTCAACACGGCCGAGATGCCGACCGGGGACGTCGTGCGGCGGCGCGACGCGGACCTCGCCACGCGGACACGGCTCGAAGCCATTGCCCATGTGATCGGGGACGGCAATCTGGCGTCCCTCGACGCCAACCGGCTGGCCGAGCGGCTGTTCGGCGACACGGTCTACGCCAACGTCATCATGCTCGGTCACGCCTGGCAGGGCGGCCTCGTGCCCGTGTCGCTGGCGGCGATCGATCGCGCGATCGTTCTCAACGGCGTGTCGGTCGAGCGCAATCGCCAGGCCTTCGCCGCCGGAAGGCTCGCGGCGGCGGGTCACGAGGCAGTCGCGCCGAAGCCGTTGCCCGCGGCCGAGTCCTTCGACGAGACCATTGCCCGCCGCCGCGCCTTCCTCTCCGAATACCAGGACGAGGCGTGGGCGGGCCGCTATGCGGATTTCGTGCAGGGAATCCGGAAGGCCGAGCAAGCCCATGGCGCAGAAGCACTTTCTCTCGCCGTGGCGCGCGCCCTCTTCAAGCTGATGTCCTACAAGGACGAGTACGAGGTGGCGCGCCTCCACGTCGGGTCCGGGCTCGAGGAAAAAATCGCTGCGGAGTTCGAGGGCGACTACCGTCTCGTCCATCATCTGGCGCCTCCCTTCCTCAATGCCGGCACCGATGCGCGCGGCCGGCCGACAAAGCGCCCCTTCGGCCCGTGGGTACGCACGGCGTTCAGCCTGCTCGCGCGCATGAAGGGATTGCGCGGCACGGCGCTGGATCCGTTCGGGCGTACCGCCGAGCGGCGCATGGAGCGCGAACTCATCGGCTGGTACGAGGAGGTGGCATCGAAGCTCGCCGCGATGCTCGGCCGCGCGCCGTCGCCGGAGCTTGCCGCGATTGCCGGGCTTGCGATGGACATCCGCGGCTACGGACCGGTCAAGGAGGCCGCCGTCGCCGGAGTGAAAGCCGAGGTGGCCGCACGCCTGGCGGCGCTGGACGTCGGGGGCGCGGCCGCCGGCGCTTCCGGTCCGGCGGAAAAGGCGAAAGATAATGCATTATAGCGCATCATTTTGCGCGATTGCCGGTGATCATCCTGTCCAATCCGACTGTACGCCGTTTCCTGTTCATGCATAATAACGCATAAGCGGCTGCATTCGGGGAGGAAGACATGCCGGAGAAGAACGCCAACGCCGCGGCCTATTTCGTGGACCGGCACCGCCGGGGTCCGATCGCCGACAAGACGGCCTTCATCGAGGCAGTGGAAGGTTCGCGCACGCTATCCTACGGCGCGCTTGCCGAGGAGAGCGACAGGATCGCGGACCTCTACCGCCGCCACGGCATCCAGCGCGAGGACCGCGCGCTCATGCTCGTGCTCGACCAGATAGAGTTTCCCATCATCTTCTGGGGCAGCCTGAAGGCAGGCGTCGTCCCGGTGCCGGTCAACACGCTGCTCTCGACCGAACTCTACGCGCTGATGCTCGAGGATTCGCGCGCCAAGGCGCTTTTTGTCTCGAAGGAGCTGCTGCCGGTCGTCGAGCCTCTGATCGGGCGTTTGCCTCACATCCGCGCGGTGTTCGTCATCGGCGGCGAGGCTCCTGCGGGGTGCCTTTCCTATGCGACGGAGTTCGCCGCCTCGAAGGCCTCGCCCATGGTCGCGGTGTCGCCGGACGAATGCGCCTTCTGGCTCTATTCCTCGGGGTCCACCGGCAAGCCCAAGGGCGTTCGCCACGTCCATGGGAGCCTCAAGGCGACGTCCGACACCTATGCGGCGCAGGTGCTGGGCATAGCGGAGGACGACGTCGTCTATTCGGCCGCCAAGCTCTTCTTCGCCTACGGGCTCGGAAACGGCATGACCTTCCCGATGTCGGTCGGCGCCACGACGGCGCTGCTGCCGCACCGCCCGACACCGGATGCCGTCTTCTCCGTGATGAAGACGATCCGGCCGACGATCTTCTACGGCGTGCCGACGCTCTATGCCGCGCTGGTGGCGGCGATGGCCGAGGGCAGGCCCGATGGCCTCGACAGGCTCAGGCGCTGCGTGTCGGCCGGCGAGGCGCTGCCGTCGGAGGTCGGCCAGCGCTGGGCAAGGATCACCGGCGTGGACATACTCGACGGTGTGGGCTCGACCGAGATGCTCCACATCTTCCTGTCGAACGCACCGGGCAGCGTCGTCTACGGCACGTCCGGCACCGCCGTTCCCGGCTACCGCGTGCGGCTCGTCGGCGAGAACGGCCAGGAGGTCGGCGCGGGCGAGGTGGGCGAACTGCTCGTCGACGGGCCTTCGGCGGCGGAGGGCTACTGGAACCAGCGCGACAAGAGCCGATCCACATTCGAGGGTGCCTGGACGCGCACCGGCGACAAGTACGAGCGCAATGCCGATGGCCGCTTCGTCTATTGCGGGCGCACCGACGACATGTTCAAGGTCTCCGGCATCTGGGTTGCTCCATTCGAGGTCGAGCAGGCGCTGGTCGCGCATCCCGACGTGCTCGAGGCGGCCGTGATCGCGGCGCGCGACGAGGACGGGCTGGAAAAGCCCAAGGCCTTCGTCGTGCTCAAGAACGGGGCCTCGCCGGACGGACTCGCCGATGCGCTGCGCGACCACGTCAAGGACAGGATCGGCAAGTGGAAGTATCCGCGCTGGGTGTCGATCGTCGACGAGTTGCCGAAGACGGCGACCGGCAAGGTGCAGCGCTTCAAGCTGCGCGAGATGGAAGGGGCGGCGAAATGAGCTGGAAGCCGGGCGAGCCGACGCGGATCGCGGCCGGCGGCAAGTCGCTGGAGGCCCGCATGATCGGCCCGGCGCAGGGCGAGGCGCCAACCATCATAATGCTGCACGAGGGGCTGGGCTCGGTCGGGCTCTGGCGCGACTTCCCCGACAGGCTCGCAGCCGCGACGGGATGCGGCGTGCTCGCCTATTCCCGCGCGGGTTACGGCCGGTCCGACGGCGATCCGGCGCCGTGGCCGGTCGACTACATGACGCGTCACGCGCTCGACGTGCTGCCCGACGTCCTCGACGCCGTCGGCGCGCAGCGCGTGATCCTTCTCGGCCACAGCGACGGCGCGACCATCGCGGCGATCCACGCCGGCAGCGTGCAGGACCGACGCGTGCGCGGTCTCGTGCTTATGGCCCCGCATTTCTTCATCGAGGACATCGGCATCGCCTCGATAGCGGCCGCGCGGAAGGCCTATGAGGAGGGCGGGCTCAAGCCCCGCATGGCGCGCCATCACGACAATCCCGACGATGCGTTCCACGGCTGGAATTCCGGCTGGCTCCGGCCGGAGTTCCGCGACTGGAGCGTCGAGGAGGTCATCGCATACATCCGGGTGCCCGTGCTGGCGATCCAGGGCGTCAATGACGAATACGGGACGCTCGCGCAGATCGAGGCGCTGGAGAAGGGGCTCTACAGCCCGCTCGACAAGGTGATCCTGCCGGATTGCGGCCACTCGCCCCACATCGACCGGCCCGAACGCGTGCTTTCCGAGATTTCGGAGTTCGCCGCGCGGCTTCGGCGCATCGAGGCCGCGATCCCGCGGGTCGCGTGAGTGCGCGCCAAAGCAGCCCGGCCGTCGCCTGGTGTGGTCGCGCTGCGAGCGGACAACGGGGATATGGTCTGCCTTGCAGGGGCGGGCGTCGAGACTGGACGTCGACATCGAGGCATGGATTCCCGACACTTCCCGCTTCGCTTCGCTTGCTCGCAAGGTCGGGAATGACGGAGGCGATGGAGTTAGCTGCCAATCATCGACGGCCGAGACTGGGGCGATGATGCATCACACCTTCCGTCATTCCCGGCCGCGTGAGCGAGGAACGAGCGGAGCGTGTCGGGAATCCATGCCTCGGCTTCGGATCGACGGGTGCGAGCGCGGGTCGCGGTGGTAGTCGAAGGGAGCGGCGTTGATCAAGGGCGAAGTGTCGTGAAACGCCTGACGTCGACACCCCTGCCGGTGCTCGCCCACGTGCCCGGCCGGACGGCGCGGCCGGTCGAAAGCCCGGCCTTCGGCGTCGCCGAGGCGGCGCCCGCCGCGACCGACCCCGATCGGTGGCGCGAAAATGAGGCCTGGCTCTACGGCTTCGATCTCTATGCGCACGGCTTCTTCTGGGAGGCGCACGAGGTCTGGGAGCCGGTCTGGATGGGGGCCGTCCCCAACAGTTCCCCGCGACTGGTGGCGCAGGCGATGATCCAGCTCACCAATGCCTGTCTGAAGCTCGTCATGGTGCAGCCGAAGGCTGCCCTGCGGCTCATCGACCATGCCGCCGTCTGCATCCTCGACGCGGGGCAGGGCCCGGTCATGGGCGTCGACGTCGCCGTGCTGGCACGTGAGATCGATGCGTTCCGGGAAATCGTGCGGGAGCACGGTGAGGCGAATCCTATCGACGCGAGGCCCAAAGCCGCGCCAATTATGTAGTATAGTGCATATTTCTTGCCGAGAGTGCCAAGGAAGGCGAGAAATTCGGAAGAAAAGTGCATCAAAATGCACTTTCTGTCTGGCCAGTGGGCCGCAACTGCCTTATAGAGCACCATACCCCAGGCGGAGGAGCCAGCCATGGACGCCCAGGTCGCAGCCAGACGCATCGATTTCCAGACGGAGCCCTCGCGCTACCGGCACTGGCGCGTCGAATATGCGGGCGAGGTGGCCAACGTCTTCATGGACGTCGACGAGACGGGCGGTCTGTTCGACGGCTACGAGCTGAAGCTGAATTCCTACGATCTCGGCGTCGACATCGAACTCGCCGACGTGGTGCAGCGCATGCGCTTCGAGCACCCCGAGGTGAAGGCGGTGGTGCTCCAGTCGGGCAAGGACCGTGTCTTCTGCGCCGGCGCCAACATCCGAATGCTGGGCGGCGCGACGCATGCCCACAAGGTCAATTTCTGCAAGTTCACCAACGAGACGCGCAACACGTTCGAGGCGGCGGGCGCGGAGTCCGGCCAGTACTGGATCTGCGCGGTCAAGGGGGCCTGCGCCGGCGGCGGCTACGAACTCGCGCTTGCCTGCGACCACATCATCCTGACCGACGACGGCTCCTCCTCGGTGGCGCTGCCGGAAGTGCCGCTGCTCGCCGTGCTGCCGGGAACGGGCGGTCTCACCCGTGTCACCGACAAGCGCAAGGTGCGCCGCGACCTCGCCGATGTCTTCTGCTCGATCGAGGAAGGCGTGAAGGGCAAGCGGGCGAAGGACTGGCGCCTCGTCGACGATGTCGTTCCCAACACCAGGTTCGCCGAGACGGTGCAGAAGCGCGCCGCCGAATTCGCCGCGAAGTCGAAGCGGCCGTCCGATGCGCAGGGCGTCGCGCTCACGCCGCTGGAGCGCCGCTTCGGCGAGGACGGCTCCGTCACCTATTCCACCGTCGAGGTCGAGATCGATCGCGACAAGCGCGTCGCGCGGCTCACCGTCCATGCGCCTAGGGAGGATGCACCGGCCGACATGGCGGCGCTGCACGGCGAGGGGGCGCAGAGCTGGATCCTGCGCGCCGCGCGCGAGCTCGACGACGCGATCCTGCATCTCAGGAACAACGAGCTCGAGGTCGGCGTCGTGGTCTTCCGCGCACAGGGCGACCCGGCGCTGGTGGCGGCCCACGAGAAGCTCGTCCTCGACAATCGCGACCACTGGCTCGCCAACGAGATCGTTCTCTACTGGAAGCGCGTGCTCAAGCGCGTCGACCTCACATCGCGCTCGCTCGTGGCGCTGGTCGAGCCCGGCTCGTGCTTCGCCGGGCCGCTTGCCGAGCTGCTCTTCGCCGTCGATCGCTCCTACATGGCCGAGGGCGATTTCGAGGGCGACAACCGGCCCGTCGCCACCCTCACGCTGACGGCGGGCAATTTCGGCCCCTATCCGATGTCCAACGACCTGACGCGGCTGGAGACGCGCTTCCTGGGCGAGCCGGAGCGGGTCGACGCCGCGAAGGCGCGCGTCGGCGAGGCGCTGGAGGCCTTCGACGCGAACGAGCTCGGCCTCGTCACCTTCGCGTATGACGACATCGACTGGGAGGACGAGGTGCGCATCTTCCTGGAAGAGCGCGCCTCCTTCTCGCCCGACGCGATGACGGGCATGGAGGCGAACCTGCGCTTCGCGGGGCCCGAGACCATGGAGACGCGCATCTTCGGCCGGCTGACCGCCTGGCAGAACTGGATATTCCAGCGCCCCAACGCCGTCGGTGAGAAGGGCGCGCTGCAGCGCTACGGAACCGGCGTGCGCGGCGAATTCGACATGAAGCGAGTTTAGTGAATGGTGAACGGTCAATGGTGAATGGCATCCCGTGCCGCTCACCAGGGGCGATCCTCTTCTTGGTTCTGACCATTCACCATTGGCCATTCACCATTCACCTGCCGGGAGGCCCGAATGCTTGACCTCATCAACGTCGACTACGACACCCTCATCCCGAACAATGTCGGGCTCTCCTCCGACAAGCGCGTGCTGAAGGCGCTGGAGAAGTGGCATCCGGGCTACATCAACTGGTGGAACGACCTCATCCCGAAGCAATTCCAGGAAAGCCTCGTCTATCTGCGCACGGCGGTGTCGGTCGATCCTAAGGGCTGGGCGAAGTTCGACTACGTGAAGATGCCGGAGTATCGCTGGGGCGTGCTGCTGGCGCCGGCCGTCGAGGATCGCAAGGTGCCCTGCGGCGAGCACGCGGGCGAGCCGGCCTGGCAGGAGGTTCCCGGCGAGTATCGCGCCATGCTGAGGCGCCTGATCGTCATCCAGGGCGACACCGAGCCGGCATCCGTCGAGCAGCAGAAGCATCTCGGGCTTACCGCGCCGTCGCTCTACGACATGCGCAACCTGTTCCAGGTGAACGTCGAGGAAGGCCGGCATCTTTGGGCCATGGTCTACCTGCTGCACAAATATTTCGGCGCCGACGGCCGCGAGGAGGCCGACGACCTGCTGCGCCGCTCGTCGGGCTCCGAGGAGGCGCCGCGCATGCTCGGCGCATTCAACGAGGCAACGCCCGACTGGCTCTCCTTCTTCATGTTCACCTACTTCACAGACCGTGACGGCAAGATGCAGCTCGAGTCGCTCGCCCAGTCCGGTTTCGACCCGCTGTCGCGCACCTGCCGCTTCATGCTGACAGAGGAAGCGCACCACATGTTCGTCGGCGAGACGGGCGTCGGGCGCGTCGTCCAGCGCACTGCCGAGGCGATGAAGGAGGCCGGCATCGAGGATCCCTTCGACGTCAACGCGGTGCGCAATCTCGGCGTCATCGACCTGCCGACCATCCAGAAGAAGCTCAACCTCCACTATTCGCTGTCGCTGGACCTGTTCGGCTCGGAAGTCTCCACCAACGCGGCCAACGCCTTCAACGCCGGCATCAAGGGCCGCTATCAGGAGGTCAAGATCGAGGACGACCACAGGCTGCAGGGCGCCACCTATCCGGTCGTGCAGCTCGTCGACGGCAAGGTCGTGACGACCGAGATGCCGGCGCTGTCGGCCATCAACATGCGGCTGCGCGACGACTACATCAACGACGCGGCCGGCGGGCTGAAGCGCTGGAACGCCGCGATCGCCAAGATCGGCGTCGACTTCGAGCTGAAGCTGCCGCATCCGGGCTTCCACCGCCAGATCGGCGTGTTCTCGGCCGTGAAGATGACGCCGGAGGGCGAGGTCATCTCCGATGCCGAGTGGGAGCGGAAGAAGGACGAGTGGCTGCCGACGAAGGCCGATGGCGACTACATTGCCTCTCTCATGAAGCCGTGCTGGGAGCCCGGCAGATATGCCGGATGGATCGCCCCGCCACGCGTCGGCATCGACAACAAGCCCGGCGATTTCGAGTACGTCCAGCTGCACATGGCCTGAGGCGGCGCCCATGGTCTCGATCAGCGTCCATCTGGCCAACGTCGAAGGAACCGAGGCTGCGCTCGGATGGGCCGGGTCGCATACGCTGGTCGCCGACCGGGCGAGCGGCAAGGCCGGCGGCATGGGCCTCGGCTTCAACGGCGGCGAGCTCCTGGCGCTCGCGATAGGTGGGTGCCTGGCCAACGATCTGCGGTATGCCGCGCATGAGCAGGGTGTCGCTATCGGCAGGATCGAGATCGGCGTTACGATCGAACTTGACGGCGCGCCGCTCTTGGTGACCGGAGCGCGTGTCAGGATCGTCTGCGAGACCAGTGACGGCAGCGATCCGCGGCCGGTCGTCGAGAAGGCGAGGGCCGAGACCGCCGTCGGCAATTCCGTCGCGCGGGGCTTCCCCGTCGCCATCGAGATCGATTGAGGTTCCGGCCATGAACGCCCCCGTCAAGCAGCACCTGATCGACCCGGAGATCTGCATCCGCTGCCACACATGCGAGGAGGCGTGCCCGATCGACGCCATCACCCATGACGACAACAACGTCGTCGTGGATGCCGCCAAGTGCAATTTCTGCATGGACTGCATCGCGCCGTGCCCGACGGGCTCGATCGACAACTGGCGCGTCGTCGTCACGCCCTACACGCTCGAGGAGCAGCTCTCGTGGATGGAGCTGCCGCCGCAGGCCGAACTGGCCGAAGCCGGTGCCGACACCGCGATCGAGGCGCTGGACGATGCCGTGGCGAAGCTTCTCGCCGAAGCCCATGCAGGGGCAGGGGGTCGCACCAGGGCGCCCGCGACGGCGTCCAAGCCCAGCGTCAACCTCCACAACGCATCGAACCCGGCGGTGGCCACCGTGCAGGGCAACTACCGGCTCACCGCGGAGAGCTCCGACAGCGACGTCCGCCACCTCATCCTCGATCTGGGCACCACCTCGTTTCCGGTCCTGGAAGGCCAGAGCGTCGGCATCATCGCGCCCGGGACCGGGCCGGACGGCCGGCCGCACACGCCCCGGCTCTATTCCATATCGAGCCCCCGCGACGGCGAGCGACCCAACACGAACAATCTCTCCCTCACCGTAAAGCGCGAGCCGCACGGGATCGCTTCCAACTATGTCTGCGATCTGAGGAAGGGCGACCAGGTCAGGCTCACCGGCCCCTTCGGCGGCACCTTCCTCATGCCGAACGACCCGCAGGCCAACCTCATCATGGTCTGCACCGGCACGGGCTCCGCGCCGTTCCGGGCGTTCACGATGCGCCGCCAGCGAACCGTCTCGGGCCCGAGCGGTGGCATGACGCTCTATTTCGGCGCCCGCACGCCGGATTCGTTGCCCTATTTCGGGCCGCTGAAGAAGGTCCCAGACACGCTTCTCAGGAAGCATCTGGTCTTCTCCCGCGTCGAAGGCAGCGCAAAGGAATACGTTCAGGACCGCATGCGCACCGAGAAGGATGCCATCGCGGCCGCGCTCGGCCAGCCGACGACCCATGTCTTCGTGTGCGGCCTCAAGGCGATGGAGGCCGGCGTTGAGCAGGCCTTCGAGGACATCGCCCGCGGCGCCGGGCTCAACTGGAAGTCCGTACGCGACGCCATGCGCGAGGACGGCCGCTACCACGTCGAAACCTACTGACGTCCCGCGAGCCGGTGCCGGCTGACCCGTCGCCACGCCCCTTCCATACCAAATGGTATTGACTTCTCCGCCCGGCGGGGCACTATCGGAACCGGAGGAACTGCCGGCTGCCGCACTGGCCGCCGCGATGGGAGGAGCGATGCCGCGCGCCGTTACCGCGCCACAGTCCGATATTGCCGTCGGCGAGACGGAGCCGCTGCGCGAGCGCTCGCTCGGCGCTGCCGACTGGATCGAGGCGGCGATGGACGTGATCGCCGAGCACGGGCCGAAGGGCATCCGGATCGCCGCGCTCTGTGACCGGCTCGGCGTCACCAAGGGCAGCTTCTACTGGCATTTCGAATCGCGCGAGGACCTGCTCAACGCCGTTCTGGCCGAATGGCGCCGGCGCATGACGGTGGACGTGACGGGCCGGCTCGAGAGCGCGGGTGAGCCGCCGGCGATGCTGCGCCGTGCGTTGTCGCTCATCCGCAAGAAGCGGCCGACGCGCCAGGGCGCGATCGAGCGCAGCGTCAGGCAGTGGGCGCGCACCGACGCGGTGGCCGAGGGCGCCGTCGTCGAGGTCGACGGGCTGCGTCGCGACTTCTTCCAGAGCGTCTTCCGCAAGGCAGGTCACGGCGAGGCCGATGCGCGCCGTCGCGCCTACGTCGCGTACGCCATCATGATGGGCGATTCCGTGCTCCAGGAAACGGCTGGCCGCGACGTGGAGACGGAAGCCTATCTGGACGACGTCGTCGGGCTTCTGATGCCCGGATGCAGCGGTCGCCCGCAAGGGGTGGCTTCATGAAGAATGACAAGTGGAGGAGTATGACAATGAAGACCAGATTGACCCTGGCGGCCGCCATGCTGATGGCATCGGCCGCGCCCGTCCTTGCCGACGTCAACGTCTGCGTGACGGTTTCTGCCACCGGCCCGGCCGCCTCGCTGGGTGTGCCGGAGCGCAATACGGTCGAGTTCCTGCCCACCGAGGCCGGCGGCCAGAAGATCAACTACATCGTCTTCGACGACGCGACCGATCCGACCAACGCCACCCTCAACGTCCGCAAGTGCCTTACCGAGAACGCGGGCGACGTCATCGTCGGCTCGTCGGCGACGCCGCCCTCGATCGCGGCAGCCGGCGTGGCCGCCGAGACGAAGACCGCCGTGATCGCGCTCGCGCCAGTCGGCGTCGATCCCTCGGTCGAGCCCTGGACCTTCCGTGCACCGCAGAACATAGCCCAGATGGCGAGCGCGCTGCTCGAGCACATGCAGGCCAACAACGTAAAGAACATCGGCTTCATCGGCTACTCGGACGGCTATGGCGAACAGTGGCTGCAGACGATCACCCCGATGCTCAAGGAAGCCGGCATCACGCTGGATCCGGTCGAGCGTTTCGCGCGCACGGACACCAGCGTGACTGGTCAGGTGCTCAAGCTCGTCTCCGCCAACCCTGAGGCGATCCTGGTGGTGGCGTCCGGCACGCCGGCCGCGCTCCCCAACATCGCGCTTTCCGAGCGCGGCTATCAGGGGCAGGTCTACCACACGCACGGCTCGGCCAGCCGGGACTTCATCCGCGTGGCGGGTGCGGCGGCCGAAGGCTCGATCATGCCGGTCGGCCCGCTGGTGGCCGGCGCGCAGCTTCCCGACGACCACCCCTCGAAGGCCGCGGCGCTCGAATACACCAAGCTCTACGAGGAAAAGCACGGCGCTGGGTCCATCTCCTCCTTCGGCGGGCACATGTGGGATGCGGGCCAGCTTCTGGTCGCCGCGATCCCGGTCGCTCTGGAGAAGGCGCAGCCGGGCACGGCCGAATTCCGCCAGGCCATGCGCGACGCGCTCGAAGGCGTGCAGGAGGTTGCCGGCGTGCACGGCGTCTTCAACATGAAGCCGGACGACCATTTCGGCCATGACGAGCGCAGCCGCGTGCTGGTCACCGTCGAGAACGGCGACTGGAAGTATCTCGGCGGCGAGTGAGGCGACGATGAGCCAGACCGCGGCCGCCGCCGGTGCGGCGGGGGAGCCGATGTTCGCCGATCCGCGCGTGTCGCTGGAGCGGCGCGCGGACGGCAGCATGATCTTCCGCGCCGACGCGGCGCCGAACGAGCCGCCGCGCTCGCTCGGGGTCTGGCTGGAAAAATGGGCACGGGCGGCTCCCGCCCGTCCCTTCCTCGCGGAGCGCCCCGCTCCGGGAGAAGCGTGGGCGAGCGTCGGCTACGGCGAAGCCCATGCGCGGGCTAAGGCGATCGCCACCTTCCTGCTCGAACGCGGCCTGTCGGCCGAGCGGCCGGTGGTGGTGCTCTCCGACAACGGCGTCGAGCACGGCCTCGTCGCGCTGGGCTGCTTCCTGGCCGGCGTGCCGGTGGCCGCCATCTCGCCCGCCTATTCGCTGATGTCGAGCGACCACGCCAAGCTGAAGGACATGATCCGGCTGCTGCGACCGGGCCTGATCTTCGTGGCCGACGCCGTCCCCTTCGCGAGCGCGCTGGCGGCGATCGCGCGCGAGCACGACGCGACGCTGGTCGTCGGCTCGCGCAGCGGCGCGGTTCCAGGAGGCGCGGTCACGTTCGCGTCGCTGGAGGCAAGAACGGACGAGGCCGCCGTGGCGCGCGCCTTCGCCGCCGTCGGGCCGGACACGATCGCGCGCTTCCTCTTCACTTCGGGCTCCACGGGAACGCCGAAGGCGGTCATCAACACCCACCGCATGCTCGCGTCCAACCAGGAGGCCAAGGCGCAGACCTGGCCCTTCGTCGAGACCGAGCCGCCGGTGATCCTGGACTGGCTGCCCTGGAGCCACACTTTCGGAGCCAACCACAACTTCAACCTGGTGCTCCGGAACGGCGGGACGCTCTATGTCGACGGCGGCAAGCCGGCACCTCATCTTCTGCCCATAACCATCGCTAATCTCAAGGAAATCCGACCGGCCATCTATTTCAACGTTCCGCGCGGCTACGACATGCTGGTGAGCGCGTTCCGGGCCGACCGCGAATTGAGGGATGCCTTCTTCCGCAACGTGCGCGTCATCTTCTACGCCGGCGCGGCCTTGCCCCAGAGCGTGTGGGAGGCCTTGACGGAACTGGCCGTGGAGGCCACCGGCGCGCCCGTGCCCATGGTCTCGTCGTGGGGATCGACCGAGACCGCGCCGATGGCGACCGACTGCCATTTCCAGGCCGAGCGATCCGGCAATATCGGTGTGCCGGTGCCGGGCGTCGAACTGAAGCTCGTGCCGTCCGGCGACAAGCTGGAGGCGCGCGTGCGCGGGCCCAATGTCACGCCGGGCTACTGGAAGGCGCCGGACGTGACTGCCGCCGCCTTCGACGAGGAAGGGTTCTACCGGATCGGCGACGCGGTGCGCTTCGCCGACCCCGACCGGCCGGAGCGCGGCATCTTCTTCGACGGGCGCGTGGCGGAGGACTTCAAGCTGACCACCGGCACCTGGGTCTCGGTCGGCGCGCTGCGCATCCGCGGCATCTCGGCGCTCGCCCCGCTTGCCCAGGACATAGTGGTGACCGGACACGACCACCACGAGATCGGTTTCCTCGTTTTCGCCAACATGGCGGCGGCGCGCGCGGTTTCGGGCCTCGGCGCGGACGCGCGGGACGACGAGGTGCTCGCTTCGCCGAAGGTGCGGGCGGCCGTGGCGGAAGGGCTTGCCCGTCTGAAAGGCGAGGGCGGCGGCGGATCGAGCAGCTTCGCGGCGCGCGCCCTGCTGATGGCCGAGCCGGCGCAGGTCGATGCCGGCGAGATCACCGACAAGGGATACGTCAACCAGCGTGCCGTGCTGTCGCGGCGTGCCGGGCTCGTCGAGCGCCTCCAGTCGGACGACAATTCGGCCTGGATCGGGTGCCCCTGATGCCGCCGCGGCGCTTCGGGCCCTAGCCGCATGGACAGCGCGATCATCCTGTTCCTGGTGCAGGACGGCGTCATCAACGGCGCCATATACGCGCTGCTCGGCGTGGCGCTGGTGCTCGTCTTCGCCGTCACCCGCGTCATCTTCGTGCCGCAGGGCGACTTCGTGGCCTACGCGGTGCTCTCCATGGCCGCGCTGGAGGCGGGGCGCGTGCCCGGCGCGGCGTGGCTGCTGGTCGTGATCGGCCTCGGCGCCGGGCTCTTCGACCTTGTCGGCGAGCGCGCCACGCTGACGCTGCGCCGCGCCGGCGACATCGTGCTCAGGACGACGCTGCTGCCGCTGCTGCTGCTCGCCGTCGTCACCGCCATCGCGCCGATGCGGCTCGGGGTTGCGGTCAACATCCTGCTCACGCTCGCGCTCATCGTGCCCATGGGCCCCTACATCTACCGCATCGCCTTCCAGCCGCTGGGCGAGGCCTCGGTCCTGGTGCTGCTCATCGCCTCGGTCGGCGTCCATCTCGCCATGATCGGCCTTGGCCTCGTCTTCTTCGGGGCGGAGGGCTATCGCACGGCCACGCTGGTTTCGGGGTCCTTCCGCCTCGGTTCGCTCAACATCACCGCGCAGAGCCTCGTCGTCGTGGCGGCGACGCTGGCGGCGCTGCTGGCGCTCTTCCTCTTCTTCGGCCGGAGCCTGACCGGGAAGGCGCTGCGCGCCTCCGCCGTGAACAGGCGCGGCGCGCGTCTCGTCGGCATCGCTCCGGCGCAATCGGGACGGATCGCCTTCGCCATGGCCGCCCTCATCGGCGCGCTTTCGGGGCTGCTCATCGGCCCCATCACGACGATCTACTTCGATTCCGGCTTCCTGATCGGGCTCAAGGGCTTCGTGGCGGCCATCATCGGCGGGCTGGTCAGCTACCCGCTGACGGTGGCGGCGGCCTTCGGCGTCGGCCTGATCGAGGCCTTCTCCAGCTTCTGGGCAAGCGCCTACAAGGAGGTGATCGTCTTCACGATCATCATACCGGTGCTGCTGCTCAGATCGCTGACCGCGCATCACTCCGACGACGAGGAGGAGTGAGATGAGCGCGCTCTCTCCCCGCGTCCTGAAGATCGCGGCGGCGCTTCTCGCGCTGGCGCTCCCGGTGATCCCCGGCGTGCCGACCTTCTGGGTCACGCTCGGCGTCTTCATCGGGCTGGCGAGCCTCGTGGCGATCGGGCTGGTGCTGCTCACCGGCGTCGGCGGCATGACCTCGTTCGGGCAGGCCGCCTTCGTCGGCTTCGGCGCCTACACGACCGCGGTGCTCACGGTCCACTACGGCGTCTCGCCATGGCTGACCCTGCCGGCCTCGCTCGCCGCGACCGGCCTCGCGGCCTTCGTCATCGGCGCCGTAACGGTGCGCCTGTCCGGCCATTTCCTGCCGCTCGGCACCATCGCGTGGGGCATCGCCTTCTACTACCTCTTCGGAAACCTGACGTGGCTCGGCTCGCATGACGGCATCTCGGCCATCCCGCCGCTGTCGGTCGCAGGCACCCAGCTCTACGACACGCGCAGCTTCTACTTCGTCGTGTGGGCAGCCGTCGTTCTGGCCCTCGTCGCCACGTCCAACCTGCTCGACAGCCGCATGGGGCGCGCCATCAGGGCGCTGAGGCGCGGCGGGGCGGCAGCCGAATCCTTCGGCGTCAACGCACCCCGCGTGAAGCTCGTCGTCTTCGTCTACGCAGCGCTGCTCGCCGGCCTGTCCGGCTGGCTCTACGCGCATTTCCAGCGCGCCGTCGCCCCGTCCGCCTTCGGCATCAATGCCGGCATCGAGTATCTGCTGATGGCGGTCGTCGGCGGGGCGGGCCATCTCTACGGCGCCATCCTCGGCGCGGGCGTCATCGTCATCCTCAAGGATCTGCTCAAGGACTGGCTGCCGCTGCTCTTCGGCTCGCGGGGCAACTACGAGGCCATCGTCTTCGGCATACTGCTCGTTGCCATGCTCCAGGGCGCGCGCACCGGGCTGTGGCCGCTGCTTGCGAGCTGGTTCCCGAGGATCGGCGCGCCCCGGCGCGCGCGCACATCCGCCGAACCGCCGCAACAGCGCGAACAGCCGGCGGCGGGCGAGCCCCTTCTGTCGCTCGACAGGGCGCGCAAGAATTTCGGCGGGCTCGTCGCCGTCAACGACGTCAGCTTCGCGGTCCGTTCGGGTGAAATCCTCGGCCTGATCGGACCGAACGGCGCCGGCAAGAGCACCACCTTCAACCTCGTCACCGGTGTATCGCCGGCCAGTTCCGGCACGGTCACCTTCCGCGGCGAGCGCATCGAGCGCCTCGAGGCCAGGCATGTCGCCGGGCTTGGCATCGCGCGTTCCTTCCAGCACGTGAAGCTGGTGCCCGACATGAGCGTCATCGACAACGTCGCGCTCGGCGCCCATCTGCGCGGCAGCGCCGGCGTCGCGGCCAGCCTGTTGCGGCTGGAACGCGGCGAGGAGGCCCGGCTCTTCGCCGAGGCGTGGCGCCAGCTCGACCGCACGGGCATCGCCGAGCATGCCGCCAAGCCGGCGGCCAGCCTCGCGCTCGGCCAGATGCGCGTCGTGGAGATCGCCCGCGCCCTGGCCCTCGATCCGGTGCTTCTCCTACTCGACGAGCCGGCCGCCGGCCTGCGCCACGTCGAGAAGCAGGCGCTCGCCGCCCTGCTGCGCAAGCTCAGCGGGGAGGGGGTGACCATCCTGCTGGTCGAGCACGACATGGATTTCGTCATGAAGGTCACGGACCGCATCGTGGTGCTCGATTTCGGCCAGAAGATCGCCGAGGGCAGTCCGGCGGAGATCCGCGTCGATCCCGCGGTCCGCGAAGCCTATCTGGGGGGCGTGGAATGACGCCGATCCTCGACGTGCGCGGCATCTCGGTCGCCTACGGCAAGATCGAGGCGGTGCGCGACGTGTCGCTTACCGTCGCTCCCGGCCACATCACCACCATCATCGGCACCAACGGGGCGGGCAAGACCACGCTTCTCTCTGCGCTGATGGGCCTGCTGCCGCACGATGGCAGCGTCGCCTTCGACGGCCGCGACCTGCGTCACGATCCCGCCGAACGCCGCGTCGGCCTCGGGCTCTGCCTCGTGCCCGAGCAGCGCGATCTCTTCGGTTCGATGAGCGTGGAGGACAATCTCATGCTCGGCGCCTTCCGGCGCGGTCGCGAGGAGATGGGGGCCTCCCTCGACGCCGTCTACGAGCGTTTCCCGCGGCTGCGTGAGCGGCGGCGCCAGGAAGCCGCGACGCTTTCGGGCGGCGAGCGCCAGATGCTTGCGATGGGCCGCGCCCTGATGTCGCGTCCGCGTCTCCTGATGCTCGACGAGCCGAGCCTCGGCCTCGCGCCGCTGATCGTGAAGGAAATCTTCCGCATCATCGTCGACCTGAAGGCGGCCGGCACGGCGATCCTGCTCGTCGAGCAGAACGCACGCGCCGCGCTGGACGTCGCCGACACGGCCCATGTCATGGAACTGGGCTCGGTCACGCGCAGCGGCGAGGCGAAGGCGCTCGCCGCCGATCCGCGCATCATCGAGAGCTATCTGGGGCTCGGCTGAAAAAACTCAGCCCTTGGGCGCCCATGCGATGTCGTAGCTCGGCGAAAGCGTGAAGCCGACCGGGCGGGCCCGGTGCGGCGGAGGGCGGCGGATGCCCTCCTCGAGATAGCGCAGCGCCGCGGACAGCCCGTGCACCGTATAGGGCTTCGAGATGACTCCGACGGCGCCGACGAAATCCGGCGGAATGCGCTTTGGATTGGCCGTCATGAAGACGGCCATCGTCTTGCCGCTGTCGCGGATGTACGCGGCCACGTCCACCCCGGTGGGGCCGTCGGCCAGATGCACGTCGACGAAGGCGACGTCTGCCGCCACCGCGTCGATCAGGTCCCGTGCTTCTTTCAGCGATGTCGCCCAGCCGGCGACTTCATGGCCGGCATCCTCGACAAGGCTCTCCAGCTCCATCGCCAGAAGTGCCTCGTCCTCCACGATGATCACGCGAAGCGGTTGGGTCATCACTCACCTTTCGGGCGTTGCTCGACGGGCATGGAGATCACGATGGCGACGCCACGCTCGCGCTCCTGCCATTCCACGTCCGCCTTGAGCTGGCGCGCCAGCGAGCGCACGAGCGAAGTGCCGAAATTGCCGGCTCCGGCGTTGGCGTCCATGCCCCGCCCGTCGTCCTCGACCACGACGCGGAAATGGCCGTTCAGCCGCTTGACGGAGACCGACACGGTGCCACCATGGCCGTTGGGGAATGCGTGGCGCAGCGCGTTGGTGACGAGTTCGTTGATCATCAGCGCGATCGGAGCAGCCTTTTCGGCCGGCACTTCCACCTTGCCCAGATCGAGCTTCACGCCAATTTCGTCGCGGCCCGACGCGGCCACGAGATCTCCGACGAGGTCGCGCACGAATTCCGCGACGTCGAAGCGGGTCACGTCGTCCGACTGGTAGAGCCGTCTATGAACCGTCGACAGCGCCTCGATCCGTTCGAGCATCGCGGTCAGCGAGCGCCGGATGTCGGGGTCGGGGATCTTTCGGGCCTGCATGACGATCAGCGACGAGATCATCTGCAAATTGTTCTTCACGCGGTGATCCACCTCGTGAAGAAGCATGGTCTGGGCTTCCAGGGCGGTTTCGAGCTCCTTCGTCCGCTCCTTGACCGCCCGTTCGATGCGGGCCTTGTCCTTGATCAACTGCCCCTCCGATGCCTTGCGGTCGGAGACATCAAGCTGCGAGGCGAAGAAGAACTGGAGTTCGCCCGCCTCGTTGGACACGGGGCTGAGGAAAAGCGCGTTCCAGAAGGTCGTGCCGTCCTTGCGATAGTTGAGGATGTCGACATGGATGTCGCGCCGGTCGCGGATCGCCGAGCGGATTGCGTCGACTGCGCCGCGGTCCGTGTCGGGCCCCTGGAGGAACCGGCAGTTGCGGCCGACGACCTCTCCGCGCCCATAGCCGGTCAGGCGCAGGAACGCGTCGTTGGCGAAGACGATCGGGTTGTCTTCCTGGCGGGGATCGGTGATGAGCATGGGCATGCGGGTGGCGCGCATGGCCGCGGCGAAGGGATCACCCTTGCCGTGCTCGGCATGCAGCGCGTCGGTCATGCGCCATGCGTCCGAAGCCTCGCGGGTTTTGTCATCGCCGGCCATGTGGTCCCTTGCACATACGTTGACTGCCGGTCTGAAACGGGCTCGGAGCGAATTGGTTCAACGCGTCTTTCAGCGCTGGCTTATTCGACGAACACCTTGACGCTGGCTGTTCGGCCGGCCGCGTCGATCACCGTGAGGGTCGAAAAACCGGCACCGGAGGGCGTCCAGAAGGTCTCGCGGCGACGCAGCCTCGCCTCCAGCGGCTCTCCGTTGGCGAGCCAGCGGAAGGGCGCGCGACCGCCCTGAAGCTTGAGTGCGAGTGCGCCCGTTCCTCCGCCTCCGCCGAGGTCGACGCGCGCGCCGTCCGGCGGAAAGACGATTTCGGGACGCGGCTCGACGATCCCGCGCCGAGAGGCGGCGGGCGCGAAGCGGCGCTGGGTGACGGGCAGGTCGGCGCGCGCCATCCGCATGGCGCCGGGCGGGGCAGGGGGCAGGGGTGCCGACGCCAGGCCCGATTGCGCGAAGGCCTCGAACAGCACCGGTGCTGCCGAGGCGTATCCCGAAAGCCCGGGTACGGCCGCGCCGTCGGGCCGTCCGACCCAAACGCCGATCACATGCGCGCCGTCGAAGCCGACCGACCAGGCGTCGCGATAGCCGTAGCTGGTACCGGTCTTGTAGGCGATGCCGCGCCGCGCGGCGCCCTGCGGCGGCGCCACGCCGGCAAGGATGTCGGCGACCTGCCATGCGGCCGCGGGATCGAGTAACACGGCCGACCCGGCGTCCTTCGACACCGGCACCCGGCCGCGATCGGCCAGCCCGGCATAAAGCCGCACCAGTTCCTTGAGCGTCACGCCGGCGCCGCCAAGCCCGATCGCCAGCCCCGGACGCTCGCCCCGGGGCAGCGCAGGGGTGACGCCGGCCCGCCTCATGCGGGCCACGAGGCGCTGCGGGCCTACCGCGTCGAGAAGCCGGATAGCCGGCACGTTCAACGACAGTTGAAGCGCCTCGCGAATGGTGACGTCGCCCTGGTAGGCGAGGTCGAAATTTCGCGGACGGTATCCCGAGAAACTCGCCGGGCGATCCTCGATCATCGTCTCCTGCGCGACGAGACCCTCCTCGAAGGCGAGCCCGTAGATGAACGGCTTCAGCGTCGACCCGGGCGAGCGCGGCACGGTCGTCATGTCGATCCAGCCGCGGCGCGACGGGTCAAAATAGTTGGCCGAGCCGACATCGGCCACCAGCGCGCCGCCGCGGATCTCGGCGGCCACGATCGCGACCGAGAGGCCGGGTCCGAGCTTCGTGGCCGCCTCCCGCGCTACCGTCTCCAGCGCCCGCTGCACCTCGCGGCGAAGCGTGAGGCGCGGCGTGGCCGGGTCGTTCGGATCGCGCTGGCGCAAAGCCGTGTCGGCGGCATGCGGGGCAAGCGCCGGCAGGGGGAGCCTCGCGCCAGGCACCGGCAGACGCGCGGCGCGCGCCACTTCGCTCTGCGCGATCACGCCCGCCTCCGCCATGCGTTCGAGAACCCGGTCGCGCGCCGTCTGGGCAAACGAACCCGGACGGTCCGGACGGCGCCTTTCCGGCGATTGCGGCAGCGCCACGAGCAAGGCCGCCTCGTCGAGGCCGAGCCGGCGCGGCTCCTTGCCGAACCAGGCAAGGCTCGCCGCGCGCAGCCCCTCGACATTGGCACCGTAGGGGGCGAGCGTCAGGTAACGTTCCAGTATCTCGCGCTTGGAGAGGCGGCGTTCGATCTGGATCGCGCGCAGCGCCTGTCGCAGCTTCGCGCCGAAGCTGCGCTCGCTTCGAGGCTCCATCAGCCGCGCCAGTTGCATCGTGATGGTGGACGCGCCGGAGACGATGCGACCGTTCGTGGCGAGCTGCCGCGCGGCGCGCGCGACGGCGAGGGGATCGACCCCGCGATGTGCGAAGAAGCGCTTGTCCTCGTAGGCGACGAGCATGCGCACGAAATCGGGATCGACGTCGTCCAGCGAGACGGCGAGCCGCCAGTAACCGTCGGGGACTGCATAGGCTCTCAGCAGCCGGCCGTCGCGGTCTTCGACCTGCGGCGAGAGCGCGGGCGGGGCGAGCGGCGGCGGATAGGCGCGGTCGGCAGCCAGCAGCCCGGCTGCCACCAGCCCGGCAGCGAAAGCGCTGCCGGCAAGCCAGGTCGCGATGCGCCGGACGGGTGCCATCACGGCGCCGCCACGATCTCCATCGCGCCCGCCGCCGTCCGGGCCGAGAATTGCGGCCGGTACATGTCCTCCACCTGGGCTGCCGGATGCGCGTAGGTGCCGGGCGTCACCGCCCTGACGACATAGGCGAGCCGGAATTCGCGCGCGCTGTCGGCGGTCCGGTCGAAGGCGGCGACGAAGCGGTCGTCGCGGAACTCCGAATGGGCGGCCTCCACCTCGCCGAGCCAGTCGAACTCGCCGAGTTCGGCGCTGCCGACGATCCTGGGATTGTCGATGACGAGACCCGCTGGCAACAGGTCGGTCACGAGCACCCGCGACGGCCAGGCGTTCTTCTCCGTCATCGTCAGCACCACGACGAAGCGCTCGTTCTGCGCTGCCTCGCTGACGTTCATCGGCGTGCCGTCGAGGCCGTAATAGGTCCGGTCGATCGTGAAGCCGTCGCCGCCGGCAGGCAGCGGATCGGCGGGTGCGGCGATCGCCGTGACGACGGCCTCGACGGGGTCGGCGCCGCGATTTGCCACGGTGAGCGGGTTGCCGATCACCTCGCCGCCCTCCAGCCTGCGCGAGAAGGCGCCGCGATGCGCGTTGCCCTCGACATCCAGCGCGATGGCCGCGTTGCCGCCGGCGAGCGCCCGGGCGGCGAGCACCAGCCAGGCCTGTTCCTGCGTGCTCTGCTGCCTGCCCGGAGCGTCGCTCGCCGCCACGGCGCGCACCATCTCGGGTAACTGGCCGGGGGCAGGGCGCATCTCGGCCGCAAGGGCGAGGATGGCAGCGCCGTCGCGCAGTTTCGAGCCGTAGTCGCTGCGCGCGAGGTTCGGTGCCTGCGTCTGCACGAGGCCGAGCGCGGATGCGAATGCGCGTTCGGCACGCTGGCGGTCGCCGTAGAGCGCGAGCGCGGCGCCCACCTGGGCACGCGCCAGCGGAGTGGCGAAGCGGTCGATCTGCGTGTCGGCATAGTAGCGCAGGTCGCCTATCGAGGCGCGGCCGTTGCGGGCGAGCACGTAGAGCGCATAGGCGATCTGGGGCCCGTTGACCGTCACGTCGACGTCGTAGGCGAGCGCGTTGCGCAGATTGTCGAGCGCCTGCGAAAAGCCTTCCTCGGGAACGGCGAAGCCCTCTTCGCGCGCCCGCGTCAGAAAGTCGGTGACGTAGGCGTCGAGCCACAGGTCGCCGCTGCCGGGCGCCCACAGCCCGAAGCTGCCGGACCATGACTGGTAGGCGAAGACGCGGGCGATCGCATCGTCGATGCGCGGGCCGATCTCCGGGTCGGGCTCCAGCCCGGACAATTCCGAAAGCTGGGAGACGTAGAGAAGCGGCAATGCGCGGCTGACCGTCTGCTCGGCGCATCCATAGGGATAGCGGTCCAGCGCCATGACGAGCGAGGCGACGTCCAGCGCCGCGTTCGCCGAAACGCCCACGCTGACCGAGGCGCCCTCGAGCAGGCTGCCCTGGAAGAGGCCCTGGTCGATCCTCAGGCTCGCGCCGGGAGCGAGGCTCACGACCTGCCGCGTCGCGACCGGCAGCGTCGCCGGGCGCACCGGGAGCGACAGCCGCTGCTCAACCGCCAGCCCGTCGGCGTGGGCGACGCGCACGACGAGCCCTCCCGCGCCGGAAGAGATCGCCGTGACGGGCACGGTCAGCGACTTTCGTTCGCCCGTGCCCAGCGCGAGGCGCGCGGCGTCGTCGCCGGGCGCGGCCCGGAGGCCTCCGGTCGTCTCGACGGTCACGGCATAGTCGCCGCCGGGGCCGTCCGTGTTGGCGATGTCGAGATGCAGTTCGGTCCGGTCGCCGGGTGCCAGGAAGCGCGGCAGGCTGGCCGTGACCACCACGGGATCACGGACGACCACGTCGCGCGTGGCCTCGCCCACGCCCTTTGCCGACCACGCCACCGCCATGACGCGCACGGTGCCGTTGAACTGGGGTATGTCGAAGGCCACCTCGGCCCGTCCGTCGGCATCCACCCGGACCGGTCCCGAGAAGAAGGCGACGAGGCGTTCCGTGGGCGGGCTGCCCTGCATGGCCATCTGGCCGCCGTCGCCCCCCGTGCGGATGCGCCCCGCCGCGCCGAGCGAGCCGTCGATCAGGCGGCCGTAGATGTCGCGCAGCTCCAGGCTCATCCGGCGCTGGCCGAAGTACCAGCCGGACGGCGCCGGCGGCTGGTACGCCGTTAGGTTCAGGATGCCGACATCGACGGCCGCGACCGTGACATAGGCTTCCTCGTCGGGCGCCAGGCCGGCAAGCCGCACCGGCACTGCGAGCGCTCCGCGCGGCGATATCTGCTGCGGCGTTTCCAGCGACACCGAAAGCTTGCGGCCCTCCGGCTCGACGGCCAGCCATTTCACGCCGATGGCGCGCATCGGCATGCGGCTTTCCTGCGCCTCGCCGGGCCGGTACAGCGCGGCCGTCACATAGGCGCCGGCGCCCCATTCGCCGCTCACGGGGATATCGATCGTCGCGCCGCCCTCGGGAACGCTCGCCCTGTGGGTGGCGAGCAGCCGGTCGGTGCCGACGGCCACGAGCAGCTCTCCCGCGAAGCGCGGCGAGATCTGGAGCCGGGCCGTCTCGCCGGGCGCGTAGCGATCCTTGTCGAGCGCGATCTCCAGCCCGTCGGGCGTCTCGGTCGATGTCGCCTCGACGAAGTAGCCGGCCTCGAATTCGATGCTGGTCGCCGGGCCGCTGGCATCCCGGCTGGTGACCTCGAGCCGGTAGCGGCCCCACTCGACCGCCTGGGAAAGCGTCGCTTCCGCTCCCGCGCGGGCGTCGACGCGGCCGTTGGCCACCTGCCGCGTATAGCTGACGGGCTCGTAGTTCCAGGCATTGTCGACGCGGTACCACTGGTAGTTCCGCTCGATGCGGTAGAGCGTCCAGTCGAGACCCGGCAGGTCGATGCGCTGGCCGTCCTCGCCCACCGCGATGACGCGGAAGCCGGCCGTGCCGCCCTCCGGCACCTGCCCGCCGGAAAATTCCGGCCTGATGCCGATCATCGGGCCTTCGGGCGCAACCGCCAGCCCGAGCCTGCGTTCGACCGCGCGCCCGCCATTCTCGCGCATGCGCAGCGTCACCTCGGCCCTGAGCGGGCGTGTCGTCGACGGTGCCTGGTCGACCGTGACGGGAACCAGTGCCTCGCCGTCCTCGTCCGTCACCGGCAGGTTGTCGAGCTCGATGCGGGTCGCCTCCTGGTCCTCCTCGTCGTCGAGGCCGAAGACGTAGCCGGGAAGGTTCGCGCGCTCGCGCGTCGTCCGAAGCGCGATCTCGCCTTCCAGTTCCAGTCCGGCGGCCGGCGCGCCGTAGAGGAAGCGCCCTGCGACGGCCACCTCCACCGTCTCGCCCAGCCGCAGTTCCTCCGCGTCGGCGGTCAGGTCGAACTCGATGCGGTCGGGAACGAAGTCCTCCACCAGGAAGCTCGACGTCGCCACCGGCTCGGCCTTCGGATCGGTGAAGATGCGCATCTGCCAGGTTCCGCGCATGGCGTTTGCCGGCAGCGGCAGTTCCAGCGCATGGCCGCCGAGGGCCGCGCCGTCCGAGATCAGGCGCCGGTCTTCCCGGCCATCGGGCCGCGAGAAGACGAATGTCAGCGGCAGGCCCTCGACAGCCGCCGCCAGCCCGTCGCGGGCAAGCGCGGCCGCGTGGACCGTTTCGCCGGCCCGGTAGATGCCGCGCTCGGTCCAGGCGAACACGTCCACCGGACCCGGTGCCGCGCGACCTGCGACGCCGCGGTCGGACAGGTCGAAGCCGGCGCGCGTCATGTCTAGGAAGACGAAGTCGTCGCCGAGACGCGCGGTGATGGCCGCCGGCGCCATGCCTTCGGCACCGCGCATCAGGCCGGCCGAGAAGGTCGCGCGACCCTCGGCGTCGGCGGTCGCCGTGCCGAGGATTTCGTTGTTCTTCGCGATAAGCGTCAGTTCGGCGCTGGGCATCGGGCTTGCCGTGGCGAGCGAGCGCGCGAAGACCGTCAGATTGTCGGTGCCGGCATAGGTCGCCAGTCCGATGTCGGAGACCACGAACCACTGCGTGGCGCGGTTCTGCCAGTAGTCCTCGCCGCCCGCCTTGGGTCGCGCCACGAGTACGTAGACGCCGGGCGTGCGCTGGGGCAGGGCCTCGTCCACGGGGAAGGATGTCACGACCTCCCGGTTGAGCTCGCGCGCGATGTCGATCTCGCCCTTCCATACGGGCTGGCCGAGTTCGCTGGTGAGCCGCTCGACGCCGTAGCCGTCGAGCTGGCGCAGGAAGCCGCCGCCGGTGACCATGGCGGCGAGGGCTCGCTCGCCCACGCGGTAGACCTCCAGCATCGCTGTTTCGGCATTGACCGAGACGATCGGAATGCCGCGCCGCATCTGTGCGGGCAGGACGAAATTCTCGCCCGTGAAGCGGATCGAGGCGGCGCGGTCGCGCACGTAGACTTCGAGCGCGACGGGGCTGCCCAGCGTCTCGCCGACGGTCGACGGCAGGCCCGAGCGCACCGTGACGCGATAGCGCTGGCCATGGCTGAGACCTTCGGCGCAGAGCTGGCGCTCCTTGGCCTCGACGCCTGCCGGCGCGCGCCCGTCGACGGTGACGAAGTCGGCATAGTTCACGCCCGACTTCACCAGATCCTCGGAGAACTGCACGCAAACGCGTGGCTCCAGACTGTCGGATTCCACCGTGTTGCCCACCACGCGGAAGCCCTCGCGGGCGCGCAGCGCCTCGAACGCAGCCTGCACGGCCGGCGCGTTCGTCAGCGCGAGGCTGGCCTTGTAGGATTCCAGCGCCGGGCGCGGCATGCGGCGGAAGGCGAAGCCCTCGGCAAGTGCTGCCAGCGCGTCGGCACGCTCGCCGGTCCCGCGGCTGAGCCGGTAGGCTTCCAGCGCAGCGCCGGTTGCGGCCTGGGTGACGCGGCCGTAATTGTCGCCGAGGTCTCCCTGCATCGAGGAGGCCGTGCGGGCAAGCGCGATCCACAGGCCGGCATTGTCGGGGTCGAGGCCGAGCGCCGAGCGGTATGCATCGAGCGCGGCCAGCCCGTTGCCCGCGGCGCGTGCCGCCTCGGCGGCCGACACGCGGCCGAACACGCCGGCATCGCCGTCGCTGTCTTCTTCCTCGATGCCGTCGGCGAAGGTCCGGGCCTCGTCGGCGATGTGGCGCGGGACGAAGGAAAGCGCCGGTGGCGCGCCCAGGTCGGGCTCGGCGCTGCGGTCGACGACCCTGCCTGCGACCGCTCCGGGGAAGGGGTTGAGCGTCTGCCAGTCGGATTTCAGGAAGCACCAGCCGACCCGTGCGTTGAAGGTGAAGGCGCGGCAGCCGGGATCGGCGAGGCAGACCGCGGTGCACTGGTCGAGCGTGACGTCGCGCTCGGTGCGCAGGTCGAAGCCGAAATAGTCGGCGTCCTGGCTGATCTCGATGTCGCGCTGCGTCTGGGCGCCGGCCGGAGACAGGGCCAGGGCGGCGCAAAACGCCAGTGCGAGGGCACCGAAAGCTGCACGCATCGTCATGATTTCCTCCCGACGCCAGGACTGCCGAAAACACATCAGGGAGTCCTGCCCGCGTCAATCTGCGTGCGCCTGCGTGGCGGGATTATGGCGCATTCATGCCACGCCCCTTCCCAATGTTACGATTTGTCATCCCCGCGCGCGCCGGTTGCGGTTTCATGCCCGGCAGGGTCATGCTAAGCGACCTCGGATGCAGGCGAGGCGCGCGCCGCCGCATCTGTACCGCGCGGGACCGAAGATAAATTTTTAGCGGAATTTTAATCGTCGGGGTTATGCTGGTCGGATGCTGTCGCGTTGTATCGAGTTGTCGGGCAGTCGGTTAAGGCGTTCGCGCATCCGCCTTCTGGCCGGGGCGATCGCGGCCGCGCAGCTCTTTCTCCTCGCCCCGGTGGGTGCGGCGCAGGCCTTCGAGATTTTCGGCTTCCGGCTCTTCGGCTCTGCCGAGGAGGAGATCGAGGCCGTCGTCGATCCCGTGAACTATACCGTCACCTTCGACAGCGGCGAGACCGGCGCGCTCGACGACAGGTTGCGCCGCGCATCCACGCTGCTCGCCGACGAGGAGCGTCCCGTCTCCGGTTCGCTGGGCATCCTCGCCAAGGCGCGCAACGAGCGCGAGCTTCTGGTGGCGACGCTCTACGAGGAGGCGCGCTACGAAGGCGTCGTGGAAATCCGCATCGAGGGCCGCGCGCTCGACGGCCTGCCGCCCGACGCCGTTTTCGACACCAGCCGGCCCGTGCCGATCACCGTGACGGTGCGGCCCGGTCCCGAATTCACGCTCGGCGATGTCGCGGTGCGCGGCAACGCGCCCGGCATCGATCCGGCCGAATACGGGCTGGTACGCGGCGGCGACGCCAGTTCCGATGCCGTGCTGGGCGCCGAGAACCGCATGGTGCGGGCGCTCGAGGAGCAGGGGAGGCCGCTGGCACGCGCGCTCGAACGCGACATCATCGCCGACCATCCGAGCCGCACGCTCGACGTCGCCATGACGCTTGAGGCCGGTCCGGTCGCGCCCTATGGCCGCACCGATGTTTCGGGCACGCAGAGCGTCGATCCCGACTTCACCGCCTATATGGCGGGTCTGGAGGCGGGACGGACCTATTCGCCCGAGGAGGTCGAGGAGGCGCGAGAGAGGCTGGTCGCGCTCGAGGTCTTCGACAGCGTTACCGTACGCAAGGCCGAGGCGCTCGACAAGAACGGCGCCATCCCGATCGATGTCGAGGTGTCGGAGCGCAAGCACCGCTATTTCGGCGTCGGCGCGACCATCTCCAGCAACGAGGGCGCCGGCTTCGAGGGGTACTGGGGCCACCGCAACCTCTTCGGTCGCGCCGAACGGCTTAGGTTCGAGGGTTCGATCAGCCGCATCGGGGCGACCAGCGATCCCGGCAAGTTCAACTTCAACTCGGCGATCCTGTTCGAAAAGCCCGGCGTGATTGGGCCGGCGTCGAAGTTCATCGCCAATCTGCGCGGCGTCTACGAACACCCCGACGCCTATGATCGTTTCGCCGTCGGCGGCGGGGCGGGCGTCTCCTACGAGTTGACCAAGCACCAGACGGTGTCGATCGAGGGGCGGCTGGAATATTCCCGCATCGAGGACGCGTTCGGCGAGCAGGAATACCTGATCCCGAGCATTCCGATGCAATATGTCTACGACAATCGCGACGACCCGCTGAACCCCACCGAAGGCTTCCGGGCGCTGGCCTATGTGGAGCCGAGCTACGACATCTATTCGGGGTCGACCTGGGTCAAGACGCGCACGGAGGGCTCGGCCTACCTGGCGGCGGACGACAACGACCGCTTCGTGCTCGCCGGCCGGCTCGCGCTGGGCTCGATCTTCGGCGCCGGCCTGACTGACATTCCGGCCGACCGGCGCTTCTATTCGGGCGGGGGCGGGTCCGTCCGCGGCTACGCGTTCCAGGGTATCGGGCCGCGCGATCCCGTCACCAACCGGCCGACCGGCGGGCGCTCCTTCGCGGAAGCATCGCTGGAGGTGCGCGTCGCCATCAACGACACGTATTCCGTCGTTCCCTTCATCGATGCCGGCACGGTCTCGGAAGCGCAGTTCCCCGATTTCAACGACATCCGCTTCGGGGCCGGCGTCGGCCTGCGCTACGCCACGCCCTTCGGACCGCTCAGGATCGACGTGGCCATCCCGCTCGACAGGCGGCCCGGCGACCCGAGCTTCGGGCTTTATGCGGGCATCGGCCAGGCGTTCTGAGCGATGGGTTCTGGCAATTGTGTCCGCCCGGCGGCATGATTGGTCTGCGATTCGTCGCCCAACCCATTGTTTGGCCGCATTTTTCGGGTTGATTGCCATGCTGCCGCCGGAATTCGTCCAACGGGCGGCTTCGCCCCGCCGACCGACTGCAAGAGGTGAGTGACGCGTTGCTCCGCATCGTCAAAATCGTGGGCATCGCGCTGCTCGTCCTCGTCGTGGCGGTCGCCGGCACGCTGGGCTACTTCACGCTCAGCGAGCGCGGACGGGCGCATCTGGCCGGACTGATTTCGGAAACCGTCTCCAGCGCCGACATGCGGATCGGGCTCGAGGGCGTCGACGGCGTGCTCGGCGGCCGGCTGCGCGTCGACCGGGTCACGGTCGCAGACCGCGAGGGCACCTGGCTCGAACTCGACGACGTCGCGCTCGACTGGTCGCCGCTCGCGCTCCTTTCGCGGCGCTTCGAGGCCGCGCGGCTGAGCGTGGCGGGGGTCGAGGTTTCGCGCCGGCCGCTGCCGGCGCAGTCTCCGGCGCCACCGTCCAACGAGCCGTTCCGCCTGCCGGTAGACATCGACGTGGCGGCGATCGAGCTTCCCGTGATCGTGCTCGGAGAGCCCGTCGCGGGCGAGGCCGCGCGGCTGTCGGCCGAAGGCGCGCTGGCGGCCGAGGGCACCCCGCTCAGGATCGACACGACGCTGAGGGCGCGCCGCACCGACGAGCGCGACGGGCAGCTCGACGCCGTGGTCGCGTTCGTGCCGGACGAGAACCGCCTCGACGTCGAGATCCGGGGATCCGAGGCCGCCGGCGGCGTCATCGCCAATCTGCTCGCCCTGCCCGGAGCGCCCCCGGTCGCCATCGTGGTCACGGGCAGCGGTCCCGCAGCCGACTGGCGGGGCGAGGCGACCTTCGCCGTCGACGGGGTCATCCTCACGCGGCTCAACGCCCGCCACCAGAAGGTCGAGGGCGGCAGCCGCATCGAGGCCAGCGGCGAAGGCGAATTCCAGCGCTTCGTTCCCGAAATCGCCAGGCCGCTGCTTTCGGGCGAGACTGTCTTCGACGTGGCGGGCACGTTCCGCGAGGACGGTCAGGCCTTCGAGATCGAAGGCGCGATGGCGGAATCGAACACGATCCGCGCCGCCGCCTCGGGCATCGTCGATCCCGACGGCGCCAGCAACTTCATCCTCGACCTGTCGGCGCGCGGCGCGCCCGTGCCGCTCGCGCTCGGCGACGGGCTGATGGCGCGTCTCGACGGCCTGTCGATTTCGGTCGAGGGCGAGGGCCGCACCCCTGCCATCCTCGGCCGCGTGCAACTCGCCGGCCTGACGGCGCCCGCGACCGAAATCGGGCCGCTGTCGCTCGAGCTCCGCTCCGAGCGCTTCGCCGTGGACACGATGACCGGTCCGGTCAACGTCGTCGTCACCGCCGACAGCGTCGATTTCGACAATCCGAACGTCGATCCGCTGCTTGCGGGACCCATCACCATCTCGGCCGAGGCCGACATCGGCGCGCAGCTCGTCACGATCGCCAACGGCGTCGTCGACGGTGCCGCGCTCGACGGCACGGTCGCCGGCACGATCGGGCGCGGCGATGGCGCGCTGGACCTCGCCGTCACCGCCAGGCTCGTCTCCGAGGCGCTACCCGCCGCCACGCGCCGCCCGCTCGGCGAGGACGTCGACCTCTCCGCGCGGATCGTACGGCCGGCGGACGGCTCGATCTCGGTCCGCGACCTGACGCTGGAATCGGGCCAGTTCAGCATTGCGGGTTCGGCCATGCTCTCCGGTGGGGCCGTGACGGCGGATCTGCGGGGCAATGTCGCCGACCTCTCCGTGTTCACGCCGCAGGCGACTGGCGCGGCCGATTTCGCGGCCACAGTCAGCGGACCGCTGGCGCGACCTCAGGTCGACATGCGGCTCACCGGCGAGCGCATCGTGGCGGCGGGACGCGTTCTGGAAGGCGTCGAGATCACGGCGGACGCCGTCGCCGACATCGCCGATCCGCAGGCAAACGTCACCGTCAAGGGCACGCTCGAAGGCATACCCGTGGAGGGAACCGCCGCGCTCGTTTCCGAAGGGGGCGTGCGCCGCATCGAGGACCTGAACCTCTCGCTTGCCGGAAACAGCATCACCGGCGGCTTCGATCTCGGCGAGGGCTTCCTGCCGAGCGGCAGCCTGTCGCTCTCGGTATCCGACATCAGCCGGCTCGCGGCGCTCGGTCTCGACGACGTGACCGGCACGATCGACGGCAACGTCGCGCTGACGGTGGAGGACGGGCGCCCGGCCATCACCATCGACGGCACGATCGCGGAGGTGCGGCGCGGCGACATCGTGGCGCGCGGCGTCGCGATCGACGCCGTCGTAGCGGATTACGTCACGGCTCCGGCCGTCTCCGGGCACATCCGCGCCGAGGAGGTGCAGTCCGGCGAGGTCGTCGCCCGCGACGTCGATTTCGACCTGTCGCGCGAGGGTAGCTGGACACGCTTCGACGGCAGCGCCACGGTCGCCGACATCCCCGTCACCGCTGCCGGCCGCGTCGAGGCGGCGGGCGTCACCACGCTGGAGCTCGACAGCGCGACCGCGATCCTGCCCGGCATCGAGGCGCGACTGGCCCGTCCCGGCCGCATCGTGGTGGAAGACGGGACGGCCCGGCTGGAAGGGCTGGCGCTCGGCGTCGGCGGCGGCACCATCGACGTGGCCGGCAGCGCGGGTGCCGCGCTCGATCTCGACATCCGCATCGCCGACCTGCCTGCCGCGACCGCCAACGCCTTCGTGGCCAATCTCGGCGCCGAGGGCACGCTTTCGGGAACGGCGCGCGTCACCGGCGAGCCGGCCGCGCCGCAGGCGGCGTTCGACCTCGACCTCGCCGGGGCAAGCGTCGCCGCGTCGCGCGCACAGGGTGTAGCGCCAGCCGAAATCTCGGCCGATGGACGCTTTGCCAACAACGCGCTCTCCTTCGCCGCCGACGCGCGCATCGCCGGCATCGATCATCCGCAGGCCACGACCGGACCGGTCACCGTCAGGCTCGCCTCCGAGGGCTTCGACACCGGCACGCTTTCCGGTCCGCTGGCCGTCACTGTCGAGGCGGAGCGCGTGGAAACGGCGAACGAGACGGCGCGGCCGCTGCTGGCGGGCCCGGTCACGGCATCCGCCGACCTCGCCGTCGCCGCCGACGCCATCCGCATCACCAACGGCCGCATCGCCGGCGAGGCTCTGGACGCCACCGTCTCGGGCACGATCGCGCGGCCGGACTTCGCCGTCGCAATGGAGCTGGCCGCCACAGCCGATGCCGAGGCGCTGCCCGCCGCCGCGCGCGGCGTGCTCGGCGACGAGCTGGCGCTTTCGCTGGCCTTCAGCCGCTCCGCCAACGGCGCGATCGGCGTCGAGAACCTTCGGGCGAGTTCCGGCCCGCTGCAGCTCACCGGCTCCGCCGCTCTCGCCGACGAGGCAGTCCGCGCCAGCATCACCGGCGCACTGGCCGACCTCGCGCTCGTGGCGCCGCAGGCGCGCGGGGCCGTAAATTTCTCGCTCGAGGCCGAGGGCCCGCTCTCGGCGCCCCGGCTTTCCGCGCGGCTCACCGGCGAGCGCATCGAGGCCGCCGGCCGCCCGATCGAGGGGCTCGAATTCACTGCCACCGGCGTCGCCGACATCGAGAGTCCGGAAGCACAGGTGTCGCTCGCCGGCACGGTGGGCGGACTGCCGCTGCGCGGCGACGGGGTCCTTTCGACCGAGGGCGGCAACCGCCGCGTCGAAGGCCTCGTGCTGACCCTCGGCGAAAACCGCGTGGCCGGCGACCTCGTACTCGACGAGGCCTTCCTGCCCACCGGTACGCTCGAACTCTCGATCCCGGACGTCGGTCCTCTCGCAGCGCTGGCGCTCGACGAGGCCAGCGGGGCGGTGGTCGGCACGGTCGACTTCACGGTCACCGACGGCCGGCCGCGCGTCGCGGTCGATGCGCGGATCGCCGAATTCCGGCGCGGCGATCTCTCCGGGCGCGGCGTGGTCATCGACGCCGACGTCAACGACTACATCGCCAACCCGACGGTGTCGGGGCGTGTCCAGGCGCAGGAGATCCGCTCCGGCGAGACCACCGTGCGCGGCATCGATCTCAACCTTTCGCGCGAGGGCCCGTGGACCCGCTTCGACGGCGGCGCCACCGTGGCCGACATTCCCGCACGCGCGGCGGGCCGCGTCCAGGTCGCCGACGGCGTCACGCGCGTCGAGCTCGACAGCGCCTCGGCCACGGTCCAGGGCATCGCCGCCTCGCTTGCGCGGCCGTCCGCGATCGTCATCCGCGACGGCACCACCACGCTCGACCGGCTCGCGCTCGGCATCGGCGGCGGAACGGTCGAGGTCACCGGCACGGTCGCGGAAGCTCTGGCGCTGGACGTGCGGCTTTCCGGCGTGCCGGCCGCCACGGCCAACAGTTTCGCCCCCGGCCTTGCCGCGGAAGGCGCCATCTCCGGTACGGCGCGCGTGCGCGGATCGACCGCCGCCCCCGATGCGACGTTCGACCTCGACTGGGCGAATGCGGCGACGAGCCAGACGCGATCCGCCGGCCTCGGCCCCGTGGCCGTGTCGGCCAGCGGCAACTACGCCGGAAACCGGCTGTCGATCCGCACCGATGTCAGCGGCGCCGGCGGGCTTTCGCTTTCGGGCGGCGGCACGGTCGGCATCGCCGCGCCGCAGCCGCTCGATCTTTCCTTCACGGGCCGCGCGCCGTTCTCGATCCTGTCGGCCCGTCTCGCGGCGCAGGGGCTGGCGCTCGACGGCGGCGCGGATTTCGACCTGTCGATCGGCGGCAATGCGTCCTCGCCTGCCGTCACCGGTTCGATCCGCACCTCGGCCGCCCGCTTCGTCGATGCGGGTTCGGGCATCGCCGTGCAGGACATCGCCGCCGACATCGGCCTGACGGCGACGACCGCGACGCTGCGCTCGTTCACCGGAACGCTCTCGACCGGCGGCGCCATCACCGGCAGCGGCACGGTCGGCCTTGCGCCCGGCAGCGGCTTTCCGGCCGATCTGCGTGTGGGCATCGCCAACGGCCGCTATACGGACGGGCGGATCGTGACTGCCAACTTCTCCGGAGACCTGACGGTCACCGGCCCGCTCGCCGCCCAGCCGGTGCTCGGCGGCACGGTCAATCTCGACCGCACGGTCATCACGCTTCCCGAGCGGCTGCCGGGCACGCTCGCCCGGCTCGACGTCCGGCATCGCGGCGCGCCGGCGGCCGTCAACCGCCAGGCCGAGGCGCTCAGGCCCGCCACCGCCAGCGGCAGCGGCGGCGGCCTCGCGCTCGACCTCACCGTCAACGCCCCCCAGGAAATCTTCGTCAGGGGGCGTGGGCTGGATGCCGAGCTCGGCGGCTCGCTGCGCCTCACCGGCCCGGTCGCCGCGCCAGTGGCGTCGGGTGTGTTCACCCTCAGGCGGGGGAGGCTCTCGATCCTGGGCAAGCGCCTCGACTTCTCGCGCGGCACGCTCGGCTTCGGCGGATCGCTCGTCCCTACGCTCGACCTCGCCGCGAGCACCACCGCCAGCAACCAGACGACCGTCACGGTGTCGGTCACGGGCCAGGCCAACGATCCGGCCTTCACCTTCTCGTCCTCGCCGGTCCTGCCGCAGGACGAGATTCTCGCGCAGCTCATCTTCGGGCGTTCGATGTCCAACCTGTCGCCCCTGCAGATCGCCCAGCTCGCCGAGGCCGCCGCTCAGCTCACGGGCATCGGCGGGTCCACCTCGCTGCTCGACCGCATCCGCGAGGGGCTCGGCGTCGACGATCTCGACATCCGCACCGACGAGGCGACCGGCGACACTTCGGTCGCGGTCGGCCGCTATCTCAACGACCGCACCTATCTCTCCATCGAGAAGGGGTCGAATCCGGGTTCCGGCAAGGCGCGGATCGACCTGGAGGTGGGGCGCGGGCTCAAGCTTCGCGGCGAGGCCGCCGACGACGGCAACACGCGTGGCGGCATCTTCTACGAACGGGAATACTGAACCGGCTCAGCCGGCTGGACCCGTCTGCGCATAAGTCGAGTCAGGACGGGTCGGACAGGCCGACCGGCGTCAGTATCATGCCGCAACTGTCCTCGGCCTGGTGAACCACGATGCCGAAGACCGAGGCCAGCATCGTGGGCGTCAGCGCCTCCCGGGGCGGCCCGTCGGCCGCGATCGCGCCCTGCTTCATCAGCACGACACGGTCGCACCAGCGTGCGGCCAGCGACAGTTCGTGCAGCGAGACCAGTATGGCGCAGCCGCCTGCGGCACGACGGCGGAGCGCCTGCATCATCGTCATCTGGTGGGCGGGATCGAGGCCCGAGACCGGCTCGTCCACGATCAGCACCGGCGTCTGCTGCGCCATCGCGCGGGCGGCCAGCACACGCGCCTGCTCGCCGCCCGAAAGCTCCGTCGCGGTACGGCCGGCCAGATGCGCCACGTCCATCAGTTCCATGGCGTCCGCGACCGCGGTTGCGTCGGCGGGGGAGGGGCCGCTTGCATGGCCGCGCCATGGCAGGCGCCCCAGGGCGACGACATTCACGACGGAAAGCGGCCAGGCGATGGTGCGGGCCTGCGCCATGTAGGCGATGCGGCGGGCGACCTCCCTTCGCGGCAGCGAAGCGACCGCGTCGCCGCCGATCGAGACATGGCCGCGAGAGGGCAGCAGCCCGGCCAGCGCGCGCATCAGGCTCGACTTTCCGGCCCCGTTCGGGCCCAGCAGGCCGACGACGCTGCCGCCCTCCAGCGCCAGCGACGCGCCGTCGACGACTTTCCGTTCGCCAAGCGTGACCGACAGATCGCGCGCCTCGAGCCGCATCAGAACACCTCGCGGCGCGAGCGCACGACGAGCCACAGGAAGAAGGGCGCGCCGATCAGCGCCGTGACCACGCCTGCGTTGAGTTCGCGTCCCGGCACGACGACGCGCACGGCGATGTCGGCGGCCAGCAGCAGCGCCGCGCCGCCCAGGCCGCTCGGCAGAAGCAGGCCGCCGGGCATGCGGTCGGTGAAGGGGCGCAGGAGATGCGGAACCACCAGGCCGACGAAGCCGATCGCCCCGGTCACCGCCGTGCCGGCGCCGACGGCCAGCGCGACGCCCGCCACGACCATGATGCGGACGCGCGCCATCGCAATGCCGAGGCTTTCAGCCGTTTCCTCGCCGAGCGACAGCGCGTCCAGCGCGCGCGCGGAGGCCAGGATCAGCGCCCAGCCGGCCGCCATCAGCGGCAATGCCAGCCACACATGGTCCATCGAGCGGTCCTTCAGCGAACCCAGCAGCCAGAAGATGATTTCGTAGCTGGCGAAGGGATTGGGCGAAAGGTTGAGCGCCAGCGAGGTCAGGGCGCCTGCGAGGCTGGTCAGCGCCACGCCGGCCAGGATCAGCGTGATCGTCGACGCATGCGCCGAGGCGATCGCCAAAAGCACGACGACGGCGATCGCGGCGCCGGCCAGCGCGCCGGCCGGCAGGGCCAGCATCGAGGCGCCCGCGACGCCGCTGTAGAACACCGCGACGGCGCCGAGAGAGGCCATGGCGGAGACGCCGACCACGCCGGGCTCCGCGAGCGGGTTGCGCAGGAAGCCCTGCAGCACCGCGCCCGACATCCCGAGCGAGAAGCCCACCAGAACGCCGAGCAGCGCGCGCGGCAGCCTTATCTCGCGCATGATGATCGCCGCCGCCTCGTCGCCGCCTGCGAAGAGGCCGCGGATGCCATCGGCAAGCGCGATGTCGGCCGGGCCGATCACCAGCGACGCTGTGAAGAGTACCGCCACGACGGCGACCAGCAGGGCCGACAGGCGCTTCACCGCGGAGCGCCCTGACCGGGGCAGGCTACGATGTCGTCGCGGATGCGGCGCAGCGCGGCGACGGCTTCCAGCACGAACGGCCCGCCGCAGGACCACGCGCCGCGCGGGACGAAGGTGCCGCGCCGCGTCTGCGGCAGCGCGCGGAGCGCGGGATGGTCGGAGACCTGGTCGGCGAGAGACGGCGTGCCCGCCAGGGCTTCGGGAAGCACCAGCACGTCGGGGCGCAGGGAGACCAGCGTCTCGAGCGGCAGGGGCGTCATCCCGTCATAGCCGCTCTCGGCGGCGAGGTTGCGGAAGCCCGCCGCGCGGATCGCGGCGTCGGCGAGCGTGCCGCGGCCGAGCGCGATGCCGTTCTGCTCGTAGCCGATCAGCGACGGGTCGGGTCCGCACCGGCCGGCCTCGAGTTCGGCGCGTCGCCCTTCGTAGGCCGTGGCCATCTCCTCCGCCTTTTCCGCGCGGCCGATGATCGTGCCCATGCGGCGCAGTTCGCCGGGGATCGTGTCGAGCGACTGGTTGAAGGCGAATTCCTCGACCGGGATCTTGAGCTTCTCCAGCAGCGCCGTCGTGTTGTGAAGCGAGTAGGTGCCCGTCACCACGACGTCGGGGCGCGCCAGGAACACTTCCTCGGCGAGGCCGCGGTTCTTGGGATGGGCGGCGGCCCGCGCGTGGAAGAAGGAAAGCTGCGGGTCGGAAGAGAGGTCGGAGAGCGAGACGATCTGCTCCGGCTCCGCCAGCAGCATGACGAGCTGGTCCGTGCAGACGTTCAGCGACATGATTCGGGGCAGGGGATCGGCGGCGGCCGCGACGCCCGCGCCGATCCCGAGCGCCCCCGCGAGGAGGGCGACGACCCGCATCAGGCCGGCAGACCGGAATGCGGGTCGGGTCTCCATCAGAACGCGGCCCGGAAGCCGCCGAACAGCGAAATCCCCGGCTGGCCGAAGCCGCGCGCGGTCTCGTACTCCACGTCGAACAGGTTCTCGACCCGGAGATATACCTCGGTGTCCTCGGTGGGCTTGTAGGCGACCTTGGCGTTGACGAGAACGTAGTCGTCGAGCGCGAAGTTGCCGGTGTCGACCGTGTCGATCGCGATGCGCGCGCTTCCCGTCAGCACCCACTTCTCCCAGGGCCTCGCCGATGCGGTGAGGCCGACCGTGTGGCGCGGCACGCGGATGTTGCGCGCCCCGGCCTCGGTGTAGGAGTCCGTATAGGTGTAGGCCGCGCCCAGGTCGAGCCAGTCGTTGGCCCTCCAGATCGCCGATGCCTCCACGCCGCGCTGCTCGGTCGTGCCGGGAACCTGCTGGTAGACGAAGCCGGTCGAGGCGTTGTTGATGATCAGGTTGTCGATGTCGAGCAGGAAGAAGGTGAGATCGGTCACCAGCCGCCCGCCGAGGAAGGTCTGCTCGACGCCGGCATCGAATGAGAAGCTCGTCTCGGGCTGCAGCGTCGGGTTCCCGCTGAACGGATCGTTGAGCTCGAAAAGGCTCGGCGCGCGGAAGCCGGTGCCGATCGAGGAATGGAAGCGCGTGCCCCAGTCGGCCAGCGCATAGGAGGCAGTCGCGCGATAGGTCGTGTGCCCGCCGTAGTCCGAATGCTCGTCGTGTCGCAGTCCGGCCGAAAGCGTCAGCGCGTCGACGGGCTCTATCACGAACTGCGCCCACACCCCGGTCATCGAGAAGGAATCGCTGGACGCGCTCTGGAAGGGCGTGCCGATGCTGGTCAGCGTGTCGGAATTCTGCCTCTCGTGGTCCGCGCCATACTGGAGCAGCAGCCATTCGGTCGCCTCGAACGAGCCCTGGTAGTCGATCTTGGCGCGGGTTCCGTTGTAGTTGGCGAGGAAGCCGGTCGAGACGATGTCGCGCGTGACGTCGAAGCCCTGCACCGAAACCGTGTTCTTCAGGCGGCCATCCATCAGGTCCAGGTTGAAGCCGGCGCGGCCTGCGAACTGCTCCGTGAAATTGGTGTTCAGCAGGTCGTCGACCGGCGGCGAGGCGAAGGCGTTGTCATATTGTGCCTTGGCGTCGATGTAGAGGCCCGAGGCGAAGACCGACAGGTTTTCGTTGATGCGGTATTCGCCGTTGGCGTCGAAGGTGACGTTCTCGTAGCCGTCGCGCTCGGTCCCGGAAGCGGCTGCCGAGATGCCGTCGGTGCGATGGCCTATGAGGTTCAACGCGAAACGCGCGTCCTGGCTCGCACTGCGCAGGCCGTAGGAGCCGCGCGCAGTACCGTGGGAGCCGCCCTCGGCATGAAGCAGGTGCCTCGTGCCGAGATCGATGCCGCCGAGGCTCGACAGGCTGATCACGCCGGCGATCGCGTCCGAACCGTAGAGCGTCGACTGCGAGCCCTTGAGGACCTCGATCTGTTCGATGCCGTCGGCCAGCAGGTACTGGTAGGAGGTCTGCACCTGCGTGTTCGACGGGTCGGAAATGTCGATGCCGTTGTAGAGCGTCTTGACGTAGCGCCTGGCGGCGCCGCGGATCGCCAGGCTGCCCTCGGCGCCGATGCCGCCGGTCGAGGAGATCGCGATGCCCGGGAGCAGGGAAAGGTAGTCGGTCAACCGCGGCAGAGCCTGCTCGGTGATGGTTTCCCGGTCGATCGTGTCCACCTTGGAGCCGGTCTTGGCCTTGTCCGTGGGCGTCCGGTTCGGCGTGACGACGATCTCGCCGATCTCGGTGACCGCCGGCTGCCCGTCCGTTTCCTGGGCGGCGGCCGCGAACGCCACGAGAAGAACCGCCGACGTGCCCAGCAGGCCGGCCGAAAGTGATTTCAGCATAAATCCCCCTTTGCCCCGGGGTCCCCCCGCGGGCATGACAGAATGTGCCGGAGAATGGATGCCTTAGCCCCGATTCCCAGCGATGACCTTTCGGTGCCACCACTGCGAAATCACAGTTCCGGAAGCGCCCCGCATCCGGACGGTGGGCCGCTCAAGGCAGGTTTCCTGGCTCGCGCTTCGCCGGCCTGTCCGCCTTCCCGGGCATGTGCCCAGTGGCTGGTGGGAGAGACCTCGGCGCTCACAGTTGCGGGGACAGCTCCGGCACGGACCGATGGTCCTTCCGGATTCCCTCTTAGCCCCGACAGACACGCTGGCGGGGCACCTTGAACGGGCAGGACGGTAGCAATCGCGGCGATGCGCGTCAACGCGGCCGGCCTGCGCCGCGGCACGGGGGCCGCAGGATCGGAAATCCGACATCGTCCGGGCCCGATTGGTACTTTTGCGTCAACTTTGTCGCAATCACGCCTTTGGGTGGACCGCGCGCGATGCACATTCCAGCCGGGGAATTTGGGCTGTCCGTTTTTTGACATCGGTGGCCCGATGCGAAATGCTACCGTGGAACATCAGAAAAAAATGGGAGTGTCCGTGATGAGATTCTTCAGGAGCCAAGGCGAAGCCGTTCCTGGCCATATCCACGACATGGCCGAACTGGTTAAGGCCGGCAAGGTCGACCGCCGCGAGTTCCTCGCGCTCGCGTCGGCTTTCGGGGCCTCCACAGCGATGGCCTATTCGATGATCGGGCTCGCGGCGCCGACGCCCGCCATGGCGCAGGAGCCAAAGAAGGGCGGCGTGCTCAAGGTGGCGATGCCGATCAAGGATCCCAAGGATCCCCGTACCGCCGACTGGTCCGAAATCGCCAACGCCCAGCGCCAGACGCTCGAGCCGCTGGTGAAATACACGCGCGACTTCACGTTCGAACCCTACCTGCTCGAGAGCTGGGAAGTGAACGAGGACGCGACGGAATACACGCTCAAGTGCCGCTCGGGCGTCACCTGGACGAATGGCGACACCTTCAATGCCGACGACGTGATCTTCAATTTCACCCGCTGGGCCGACAAGAGCGCGGAAGGCAATTCCATGCCGGGTCGCCTCGGCACGCTGGTCGACGAAGCATCGGGCAAGTTGCGTGAGGGCGCGATCGAGAAGGTCGACGACATGACGGTCAAGCTGAAGCTGACCAAGCCCGACATCGCCCTCATCCCCAACCTGTGCGACTATCCCGGCCTGGTCGTCCACCGCTCCTTCGACGAGACGGGCGCGAATTTCGTTCAGAACCCGATCGGGACCGGCCCATTCGAACTCGTCTCCTACGACGTGGGTCAGCGCGTGGTCTACAAGCGCCGCGAGAACGGCGCCTGGTGGGGCGGCGAGGCCTATCTCGACGGCATCGAGTTCATCGACTACGGCACCGACCCGTCGGCCATGGTCTCGGCCTTCGAATCCGGCGAGGTCCACACCAATCACGAGACGACGGCCGACTACGTGTCGATCCTCGAAGGCGTCGGGCTCGTGACCTCGGAAGTCGTGACGGCGTCCACGATCGTGGCTCGCACCAACGTCGCCAACAAGCCCTATGACGACCAGAAGGTCCGCCAGGCCCTGCAGCTCGCCGTCGACAATACGGTCGTTCTGCAGCTCGGCTACGGCAATGCCGGCGAGCCCGCCGAAAACCATCACGTCTGCCCGATCCATCCCGAATATGTCGAGATGCCGAAGCAGGCACGCGACATGGAGAAGGCCAAGGCGCTCATGGCCGAGGCCGGCCAGGCCGACTACGAGCACGAGCTCATCACCGTCGACGAGGACTGGCACAAGAACACCGGCGACGCGATCGCCGCGCAGATCCGCGAGGCCGGCATCAAGGTCAAGCGGACGGTTCTGCCGGGCTCCACCTTCTGGAACGACTGGACGAAGTATCCCTATTCCATGACCAACTGGAACATGCGCCCGCTGGGCATCCAGGTGGTGGCGATCGCCTACCGCACCGGCGAGGCCTGGAACGAGGCGGCCTATTCCAACCCCGAGCTCGACTCCAAGATCAACGAGGCGCTGTCGATCGCCGACGCCGAGAAGCGCAAGGAGGTGATGGGCGACATCGAAAAGATCCTCCAGGAATCCGGGATCATCATCCAGCCCTACTGGCGCAAGCTCTACAATCATTCGGTCGAGGCCGTGAAGAACCACGGCATGCATCCGACCTTCGAGCACGACTTCGGCAAGGTCTGGCTCGACGAGGCCTGATTGGGATGAAACGGGAGGGGCGGGTTTCGCCCCTCTTTCGTTTTTCGGGGCGACCAGCCGACCCTGGAACATCGGACCGAAAAGTGGACGCCGGATTTCGGATGAATCCGATGTTCCATCGACGAGTTAGATTGTCCTTTGTGCGTCCGGACAGACGCACGGCGACCTAGAGGCAGGGGGGCGCGATGCTGACATTCATTCTGCGGCGGCTCGGTACGATGCTGCTGACCATGCTCTGCCTGACCATGGTCGTCTTCTACATGATCAATCTGGAGCCGAACCTGCGCAAGCTGGCGATCAGCCAGCTCGACATGCGCTCCTCCGACCAGCACATCGAGAGCTGGCTGCAGCGCAACGGCTACCGCGACAATTTCTTCGTGCGCTACGGGCGCTGGCTGGGCGTCGTCCAGAAGCAGCCCAACTACAATGACCAGGGACAGCCCATCCCGCGCTTCTCCTACTGCAACGAGCCGGCCGAGCCGCATTATGGCGGCATTCTCCAGGGCAATTTCGGCTGCTCGACCAAGTTCAAGACGACTGTCGAGGCCAAGCTCTGGCCGGCGCTGAGGGCGACCGGAATCCTGATGTTCTGGGTCATGGCGACGATGGTGCCCATCGCGCTCCTGATCGGAATCCTGGCCGGCATGCGCGAGGGATCGAGGACGGACCGAAGTCTGTCGGTCGCCTCCATCACGACGACGGCCACGCCGGAATACGTGTCGGGCGTCATCTTCACCGTCATCTTCGCGTCGTGGCTGGGATGGCTGAACGGCTCGGCGGCGTCCGCGACGGGTCCGCAGGGCGTCAACTTCTACAATTTCACGCTGCCGGTCATGACGATGGCGATATACGGCATCGGCTACATCGCGCGCATGACGCGGGCCTCGATGGTCGAGGTGATGACGCAGCAGTACATCCGCACCGCGCGCCTCAAGGGCCTCAGCTTCTCGTCGGTCGTCGTCAAGCACGCGCTGCGAAACGCGCTGATCGCGCCGTTCACGGTCATCATGCTGCAGTTCCCGTGGCTGCTGACCGGCGTCGTCATCGTCGAGACCATGTTCCGCTATCAGGGCTTCGGCTTCACGCTCGTCGAGGCCGCCGGCAACAACGACATCGACCTGCTTCTGGGCTGCAGCCTCGTCTCGGTCTTCGTCGTGCTCACCACCCAGCTCATCTCGGATGTGGGCTACGCCTATCTCAACCCGCGCATCAGGGTGCAGTAAGGGAGCCCGGAGGCATGCAGTTCGAAACGATCGGATCGTTCGGGATCCTGACCGGTGTGGTCGCGAGTTTCTGGCCCGTCTGGCTGGCGCTGGCGATCGTGATGGGCGCCAGTTTCGCCTATCGCAAGAAGCTGGGCCTTTATGGCGAGCTCTACGGAAACGGTGTCGGCATCGCCGGTGTCGGCATCTGTCTGTTCTGGCTGTTCACCGCGCTCTTCGCGGGCATCGTGGCGCCCTTCGACCCGCTGGCGCAGGTCCCGGTCATGAAGGACGCGCTTCCGGGCACCATCATGCCCGACACCAATGCCGTCTACTATTTCGGCGGCGATCGTCTCGCACGCGACGTCTTCTCGCGGATGGTCTACGGCAGCCAGATCGTGCTCATCATCGCGCCGGCCGCCACCGCCTTCGCGCTCATGGTCGGCACGACGCTCGGCCTGCCTGCCGGCTACTATGGCGGCCGGATCGACACCTTCCTGTCGTTCCTGGCCAATCTCGTGCTCGCCTTCCCGGTGATCCTGCTGTTCTACCTGCTGGTCACCCCCGGCATCATGGACACCGCGCTGCCCTACTGGCTCGCCGGCATCTTCTTCCTCTTCCCGATCATCTTCTTCTGCGCGCTGTTCTACACGCGCTTCAAGAACCGGCCCGAGCGCCTCTATCCGCTGATCGGCGTCACCGTCCTGATCGGCGGCTGGGTCTATGCGGGCCTCGTCTTCAACGCCGACCCGCTCGGCATCATCGCGATCCGTCCCAACGAGCTCAACATCTTCATCGCCGTGGTCTTCGCGTCGTCGCCCGGCGTGTTCCGCATCGTTCGCGGCCTGGTGATGGACATCAAGACGCGCGACTACGTCGCCGCCGCCCAGACGCGCGGCGAGAGCCCGTGGTACATCATGCTTTGGGAGATCCTGCCCAACGCGCGCGGTCCGCTGATCGTCGATGCCTGCCTGAGGATCGGCTACACGACGATCCTGCTGGGCACGCTCGGCTATTTCGGTCTCGGCCTCGCGCCCGAAAGCCCCGACTGGGGAACGGCCATCAAGGATTCCTCGCGGCTGCTCAGGTCGTTCATCCATCCCGCGCTGCCGCCGGTCGTTGCGCTGATGAGCTTTGTGCTCGGCCTGAACCTTCTCGCCGACGCGCTGCGCGAGCAGTCGCTGAAGGATTGAGCGTATCGAAATGACCTTGCAGGCGGAGAGCCAGCCATGAACGAGACCGTGAAACCCGCCTCGACCGCCGCCGGCGCCACGCCGATCATCGAGATCGAGAACCTGTCGATCTCCTTCTTCACCAAGCGCGGCGAGATACCGGCCGTGATGGACTTCTCCTGCTCGGTCATGCCGGGCGAGGCGATGGGCATCGTCGGCGAGAGCGGCTGCGGCAAGTCGACCGTCTCGCTCGGCATCATGCGCGACCTGTCCAATGTCGGGAAGATCGTCGGCGGCCGCATCCGCTTCCAGGGCCGCGACATGGGCGACATGTCCGACGAGGAGCTGCGCTCGATCCGCGGCAACAAGATCGCGATGATCTACCAGGAGCCGATGGCGTCGCTGAACCCGGCGATGAAGATCGGCCAGCAGCTCATGGAAGTGCCGCTGATCCACGACAAGGTGTCGAAGGAGGAGGCCTATTCCCGCGCGCTGGAGATGGTCAGGGCCGTGCGGCTGCCCGACCCGGAGCGCATGATGCGTTCCTATCCGCACCAGCTTTCCGGCGGCCAGCAGCAGCGCATCGTCATCGCCATGGCGCTTTTGTCCAAGCCGGCGCTGCTGCTGCTCGACGAGCCCACCACCGCGCTCGACGTGACGGTCGAGGCGGGCATCGTCCAGCTCGTGAAGGGGCTCGGACGCGACTTCGGTACCTCGATGATCTTCGTGTCGCACAATCTCGGCCTGATCCTCGAGACCTGCGACCGGATCACGGTCATGTACTCGGGCGAGGCGGTCGAGACCGGCTCCATCACCGACGTCTTCGACCGGATGCGCCATCCCTATACGCAGGGCCTGTTCCGCTCGATCCCGCTGCCGGGCGCCGACAAGAACTCGCGGCCGCTGATCGCCATACCCGGCCAGCTCCCGCTGCCGCACGAGCGGCCGAAGGGCTGCAATTTCGGGCCGCGCTGCCATCATTTCGTGGAGGGTGTCTGCAACGCTGCCGAGATACCCATGATCCCTGTCGAGGGCCACGACGGCCATTTCAGCCGCTGCGTCCGCTTCAACGAGATCGACTGGGGGGCGGTGCCCGAAGGTGCCGCCACGGAGAAGCCGCCGGTCAGGCCGGGCGCGCCGATGCTCAGGATCGACGACCTCAGGAAGTACTACAAGGTCGCTGCCAACGAGATCTTCGGCGGCGCTGAGGCGCGGACCGTCAAGGCCAATGAATCGATCAGCTTCCAGGCGCGCGAAAGCGAGACGGTCGCGATCGTCGGCGAGTCGGGCTGCGGGAAGTCGACGCTCGCCAAGGTGCTTCTCGGCCTGGAGACGGCCAGTTCGGGGACCATCAATCTCGGCAATACCGAAATCCAGTCTACGAGCATCGAGAAGCGCGACGTCGAGACCATCTCCTCCATCCAGATGGTGTTCCAGAACCCGTTCGACACGCTCAACCCCAGCCACAGCGTCGGCTCGCAGATCATCCGCACGCTTGAGAAGTTCGGCGTCGGCAAGACCGCGGCCGACCGCGAGAAGCGCATGTTCGAGCTGCTCGACCTCGTGAAGCTGCCGCGCGCCTTCGCGGTGCGCAAGCCGCGCCAGCTCTCCGGCGGCCAGAAGCAGCGCATAGGCGTCGCCCGCGCCTTCGCGGGCCAGGCCAAGGTGGTGGTGGCGGACGAGCCGGTCTCGGCGCTCGACGTGTCCGTCCAGGCGGCGGTCACCGAACTGCTGATGGACATCCAGCGCAAGAACAAGACGACGATGCTGTTCATCAGCCACGACCTGTCCGTGGTGCGCTACATCGCCGACCGCGTCGTCGTCATGTACCTCGGCCACATCGTGGAGCAGGGCACCACCGACCAGATCTTCTCGCCGCCCTACCACCCCTATACCGAGGCGCTTCTCTCGGCGATCCCGATCGCCGACACCAGCGTGCGCAAAAGGCACATCGTGCTGGAAGGCGACATTCCGTCGGCCATGAACCCGCCGCCGGGCTGCCCGTTCCAGACGCGCTGCCGCTGGAAGCACATGGTGCCCGGCAATCTCTGCGAGACCCAGGTGCCGCCGATGCGCGATCTCGGCGGCGGCCACGGCAGCCTTTGCTGGCTGACCGACGAGGTGCTGGCGACGATGGAGCCCGTCATCGTCATCGACGAGGAAGGCCCCGCCGACGCGGCCAGCCAGCCGGTGTCGCACGATGCGCCGCATCGGGCCGCGCCCGCCGAGCATCAGCCGGAAAGGCCCACCGGAGTTCGGGAAGGCGACGATGCGGAGGTCATCGACGAACGGTCGGAGCCCGATCGCTCGCCTTCGCGGACCGACATGTCGGAGCCCGGCGATTCCTCGCCGAAGAAGACCGCCGGCGAGACGGGCGACGGGCGCCAGGCGGCCCCGGTGCCGCCGGCCAAGGACTAGCGTCCGCAGCTCGCCATCTGCCGGGCATAGCTCTCGGCCATGTCGGCCGTCTGTCGCGCATAGTCGCGCATGCGCGGGTTCTTCTGGTGGTCGCCCCGGGCATAGCCGCCGCGCCCGAAATAATAGGCCAGGTAGAGATTGTAGGCGTCGGTTTTTGCGATGCCCAGCCTGTCGGCGGATTTCGCGTGGTACCAGCCGACGAAGTCGACCGCGTCGGCAAAGTTGGTGCGCCGCGCGCCGAACCTGCGCGTCTCGGCGACATACTCGGCCCACGTCCCGTCCAGCGCCTGCGAATAGCCATAGGCCGTCGTCGGGCGCGGGCCGGGAATGAAGCCGAGATAGTATTTGCGCGGCGGCCGCGCATTGGACTTGAAGCCCGACTCCTTGCGCACGGTCGCCATGATGATCGGCACGGGGATGCCATACTGGCGCGAGGCGCTCGAGGCCGAGCCGTGCCAGTCGTCGAACCAGCCGTCGCGCTGGGAGAAGACCGAGCAGACGTTGTTGATGTTGCTCGGCGCCGAGGCGCAGGCCGGCAGGGCGAGAAGCAGCGCCATCGCTGCAATTTTATTCAAATGCGAGGAAGGCATGCCCGCTTGTAGCCGCGGAGGGTGAAGAGAGCGTTGGCGGCGCGGTTAACCATGACGTGTCGCGGCCCCGCCGCCTGCTCACGGCCCGGGCGAGCCTGGAGCCTAGAGCAAGATGTCGGATTCCTGTAAATTTCCGTCGCCCCTGCAGCAGTTCGAGCATCATGATGCCGCCTGTCCTAAAATCGCGTCCGCAAGAGGCGCATTCGTGACAGCGTCGACCTGTCACCGGTCTAGCGTGTCGCCATGAACGCCGAACCGAGACGCCGCCGCTCCCACGACCGCGCCGCCACCAGGGATGCCGCGATCCCGCAATTGCCCCGTCAGGCGGTAACCAACCCCTATCCGCCGATGCGCCTCCTGTCCGAAGATCAGGTCGAGGTGATCCACGACGCCTCCATGCGCATCCTGGAGGAGCACGGGATCGAGGTGATGAGCCCGCGCGCGCTCGACCTGTTCGCCCAGGCCGGTGCCGACGTCGACCGGGCGAGCCAGACCGTGCGGCTCGACCGCGGGCTGGTCGCGGAGAGGCTCGCCACCACGCCCCCCGCCTTCACGCTCACTCCGCGCAACGCGGACAATGCGGTGCCGCTCGGCGGCGACGCCATCAACTTCACGCTTGTCGCCGGGCCGCCGAACGTCCACGACATGGAGCGGGGACGGCGCGCCGGAAACCTCGCCGACTACTCGGACCTCGTCCGGCTGGCGCAGCATTTCAACTGCATCACCATGCTCGGCAACCAGGTCTGCGCGCCGGTGGAACTGCCTGCCAACAGCCGCCATCTCGATACCTACCGCGCCAATCTCGTCCTTACCGACAAGTCGTTCCACGTCTCGGCGATCGGCCGGGGCAGGGCGCTCGACGGCATCGAGATGATGGCGATCGCCCGCGGGCTGACGCTTCAGGAGATGAAGGACGAGCCGTCGCTCACCACCATCATCTCGGTCAACTCGCCGCGCCGCTTCGACGGCGAGATGGCGGACGGTCTGATGACCATGGCCGAGCATGGGCAGTCGGTCTGCGTCACCCCCTTTACGCTGATGGGCGCGATGAGCCCGGTGACGCTCGCCGGCGCGCTCGCCCAGCAGAATGCCGAGGCGCTGCTCGGCATCGTGCTGACCCAGCTCGTCAGGCCCGGCGCGCCCGCGATCTACGGCGCCTTCACCTCCAACGTCGACATGCGTTCCGGCGCGCCGGCCTTCGGCACGCCCGAAAACACCAAGGCCAACATCGCTTCGGGCCAGCTCGCCCGGCGCTACCGGCTGCCCTACCGCACCACGCCCGGTTCGGCCTCCAACGCGGCCGACGCGCAAGGGGCGTGGGAGACGATGATGGCGTTGTGGGGCGCGGTACTCGGTCACGCCAACCTGATCTACCACGCCGCCGGCTGGCAGGAGGGCGGGCTGACCGCGAGCTTCGAGAAGCTCGTCATCGACGTCGAGATGATCCAGCACATGATCGAGTTCCTCAGGCCGATCGCCGTCGACGAGGGCGAGCTTGCGCTCGACGCATTGAAGCGGGTGCCGACCGGCGGGCACTTCTTCGGCGACCCGCACACGCTGGAGCGCTACCAGACGGCCTTCTACCAGCCGATCCTGTCGAACTGGCAGAACTACGAAAGCTGGCAGGAGGCGGGTTCGCTCGATGCCACGCACCGCGCCACGAAGGTCTGGAAGAAGGCGCTTTCCGAATACGAGCAGCCGGCGATCGACCCCGGCGTCGCCGAGGCGCTCGACGCCTATGTCGCGAAACGGAAGGAACAGATCGGCGAGGGCGAGCCGTGAAGAACCGCGCTGGTTCCCTCCCACTTGAGGGGAGGGTGGCCAGCCGCCGGCTGGCCGGGTGGGGTCGCTTGCGACAGGCTCGTCGTCAACTCGGAAGAGAGGGCGCACCCGTGGTGATTACCCCACCCGGCCGCTTCGCGGACACCCTCCCCTCAGGGGGGAGGGAACTCGCGCCTCGCACTCCGATCCAGCCCCTTCTCACCCTGATTCCCCTTTCCCTCCCAACCTCCTGAATTCACGAGCCCTTTCCATGAAATCCCATACCCGTGTGGCAGTCATCGGCGGAGGCGTGGTCGGCGCCTCGGTGCTCTATCATCTGGCCCGGCACGGCTGGAGCGACGTGATGCTCATGGAGCGGGACGAACTCACTTCCGGCTCGACCTGGCACGCGGCCGGCGGCATGCACACGATCAACGGCGATCCCAACGTCGCCAAGCTGCAGAAATACACGATCGAGCTCTATAAGGAGATCGAGGAGCTTTCCGGCCAGGCGACCGGCGTCCACATCACCGGCGGCGTGCTTCTTGCCGCCACCGATGCGCGCATGGACTGGCTGCGCGGCGTGGTCGCCAAGGGTCGCTATCTCGGCCTCGACCTCGAGGAGATTTCCGCAGAGGAGGCGCATCATCTGATGCCGCTTCTCGACCCCTCGCAGTTCGTCGGCGCGGTGCGCAATTCCGAGGACGGCCATCTCGACCCATCGGGCGTGACCCACGCCTATGCAAAGGCCGCGCGCAAGCTCGGCGCGGAAGTCCACCGCTTCACCAGGGTCGAGGACATCGTGCGCCGCGCGGACGGCCTGTGGCGCGTCGTCACCAACAAGGGCGAGGTGGTCGCCGAGCATGTCGTCAATGCCGGCGGGCTCTGGGCGCGCGAGGTGGGCCGCATGGTCGGGCTCGAACTGCCGGTGCTCGCCATGGAGCACATGTACCTCATCACCGAGGACATGCCGGAGGTTGCCGAGGTCAACGCCAGGACGGGCAGGGAGGTGATCCACGCCGTCGATTTCGACGGCGAGCTCTATCTGCGCCAGGAGCGCGGGGGCATGCTCATGGGCACCTACGAGAAGGCCGGAAAGCCGTGGTCGGAGCGCGTCACGCCGTGGAGTTTCGGCCACGAGCTGCTGGAGCCCGACATCGAGCGCATCGCGCCCTCGCTCGAAGTCGGGTTCCGGCATTTCCCTGCCTTCCAGAAGACCGGGATCAAGCAGATCATCAACGGGCCCTTCACCTTCGCGCCCGACGGCAACCCGCTGGTGGGACCGGTGCGTGGCCTGCCGGGATTCTGGGTGGCCTGCGGTGTCATGGCGGGTTTCAGCCAGGGCGGGGGCGTCGGTCTCGCGCTTTCCAACTGGATGATCGACGGCGATCCCGGATTCGACATCTGGGCGATGGACGTGGCGCGCTACGGCGAATGGGCGACCATGGCCTACACCAATGCCAAGGTGTGCGAGAACTATTCGCGCCGCTTCTCGATCCGCTTTCCCAACGAGGAACTGCCGGCCGGTCGCGGCGTGAAGACCACGCCGGTCCACGATCTGCTCGCCGGGCGCGGCGCGCAGTTCGGCGCGGCATTCGGGCTCGAGGTTCCGCTGTGGTATGCGCCCGAAGGCGTCGCGGACGAATTCTCGTGGCGGCGCTCCACGGACTTCGAGCATGTCGGGGCGGAGGTCCAGGCCGTGCGCGAGCGCGTCGGTCTCTCCGAGATATCGTCCTTCGCGAAATACCGGGTGACTGGCGAGGACGCTCCGGCCTGGCTCGACCGGATGCTTGCCTGCAGGCTGCCGGCGCCCGGGCGCATGACGCTGGCGCCGATGCTCAAGCAGGACGGAAGGCTCATCGGCGACTTCACGCTGGCCTGCTTGAATTCCCCCTCATCCGGCGCTTCGCGCCACCTTCTCCCCGGCGGGGAGAAGAGCGAGGCGGCGCGGCCGGCGACCTCTTCTCCCCGGCGGGGAGAGGGTGCTTCGCGAAGCGAAGCGGGTGAGGGGGCCTGGGCAGGTTCGAGCCAGGAGTGGCTCATCTTCGGCTCCGGCGTTGCCGAGCAGCACCATATGCGCTGGTTCGAGAGTCACCTGCCCGCCGAAGACGTGAAGATCGAGGCACTCGGGCTCTCCCTCGTCGGCCTGTCGATCGCCGGCCCGCGTTCCCGCGACCTGCTGGCGAAGGTCACGCATGACGACGTCTCCAACGCCGCCTTTCCGTTCATGGCGATCAGGCGGATGGACATCGGCATGGCGCCCTGTCTCGTCGGGCGCGTCAGCTATACGGGCGACCTCGGCTACGAGATCTGGATGGCGCCGGAATACCAGCGTCATGTCTTCCGGTTGCTCGAGGCGGCCGGCGGCGAATTCGGTCTCGGCCTTTTCGGCTCGCGCGCGCTCAACGCGCTCAGGCTGGAGAAGGGATACGGCTCCTGGGCGCGCGAGTACCGGCCGATCTACGGACCGGTCGAGGCTGGTCTCGACCGTTTCGTCGCTTGGAACAAGCCCGCCGACTTCATCGGCAAGTCGGCGGCCACCGCCCAGAAGGCGGAAGGCGGCAGGTATCGGCTGCGGACCTTCGTCATGGACGCCGACGACGCAGACGTGATCGGCGACGAGGCGATCTGGCACGACGGGACGGTGAAGGGCTGGGTGACCTCCGGCGGCTATGCGCACAACGCCCGCAGATCGGTCGCGCTCGGCTACGTGCCCAGGGAGATCGCCGACGCCGAAGACGGCTTCGAGATCGAGCTTCTCGGCAAACGGCACCGCGCCCGTCCCCAGCGCACGCCGCTGTTCGATGCGGATTTCGCACGGATGAGGGGCTAGTTTCGGGAAGGAGAACAGTCATGTCAAAATTGTCACCGGCGTTCATAAGGCGGCTGATGTTGAGCCGGGTTAGTCGGAGCGAGATAGTCAAGGAATTGGGCACGAACACGGGTGCGAACGCGGCGGTTAGACGGGCGGCAGAGGCTGAGGGCTGCGTCTACGAGTGGTGGAATAAAGGACAAGGTGGACGAGTAGCCTACCACCTTCGTCAGCCGGTCAGTGGTGAGCAAGCAGGTCACTTCGTGCTCATGAATGACTAGCGACCTCATGCGTGCCCCTGTCTCACTACCCCCCGACCGCACCGCCGCGCTGTTCATCGACATGCAGGAGGAACATCGCAGCGACGAGCGCCTGCTTGCCGTCGGCTATGACCGGGTGCTCGCAAACGCCGCGAGGCTCCAGGCGGCCTGCCGGGCGGCGGGCGTTCCCCTCTTCCATTTCGCCTATGTGGTCGACCCGGCCGCCGACACGATGCGTGCCTTCCATCCGCGCCTGCCCGACGGACGCTCGGCCTTCTCCGACAAGGACGATCCGCTGACCGCGATCTGTCCCGAGGTCGCCCCGCGCGACGGCGAGAGGCTGATCGTCAAGAGCGAGGCCAGCGCCTTCGGCACGGGCTTCGGCGACGATCTCGCCCGGGCAGGCGTCGAATGGCTCGTCGTGGCCGGCGTGTGGACGGAGGCCTGCGTCGACGCAACGGTAAAGGACGCGCTCAGGCGCGATTTCCGCGTGCTGCTCGTCAAGGACGCCTGCGGCTCGGGATCGGTTGCCATGCACCAGGCCGGCATCCTCAACCTGGCCAACCGGCTATATGGCGGCGCGGTCTGCGACACGGATGCAGCCTGCCTGCTGCTCGCCGGCGCGACGGTCGATGCGTGGTCACCCTCGACGCCCGTGCCGATAAGGTACGAGGCGGAGACGATTGAAGCCCTCTATCGAGCCGTCTGACCTGCGCCCGGTGGTAGCCGTTCCTTTGGAACAAAGACGGAACAGATTGTTTCGGCCTTGCGCAGCGTGAGCGGGCCGCGTAATTGTACATGAGCAGCAACGAGATTGTACATTTCGTCGTGTGATAGAAAACATCGATGGCAATACACGTTCAGGATGAAGAGGCCGACTGGCTGCTTCGGGAGTTTGCGAAGCGGAGGGGATTGGGCATCACTGCTGCGATCAAGGTTGCCGTCCGGGAGGCATCGCAAATGGAGGATGCTCGGTTCGACAGCTTCATGGCCCGCGTCAAGCCGGTGATCGATCGTGCACGGGCTCACAAGGCGGCGAATGGAACGAGTGACAGGCCGCCCGACGACAAGGCGTTCATGGACGAAATGTGGGGAGAGGCCGACTGATGTTCGTCGATAGTTCGGCAGTCGTTTCGATGGTCGTCGACGAGGCGGGAAGCGAGGAGTATCTGGCCTGCGTTGCCCGGAGCAAGTCGACGATGATGGCCGCGATCACGCAGATCGAATCCGCCATTGCCGTCGGCCGCTACCACAATCGGGACTACGGCTTCGGAGCCGCGCAGGTCGCGGACTTCGTGGAACGGGCCGAGATCGATGTGCTGGACGTGCCCGCGGATATCGTTGCCGAGGTTCTGGATGCCTACCGGCGTTACGGCAAGGGGACAGGTCACCGCGCGCAACTCAACTTCGGGGACTGCTTCTCTTACGCCTTCGCCAAGCGGCTCAAGGTTCCGATGCTCTTCAAGGGAGAGGATTTCGCCAGAACGGACATCGAGCCGGTTCTGTAGCGGCGCGGTCTGCGACACGGATGCAGCCCCAAGCTGCAGATCTTCTTTCCCGACAATTCTCTGCCTCATTTAACAAAGGTGATGTTGTCAGCAACATCTATTTTTGGTGATTTGGAGAGGCAGATGGTGCGGTTGGAACTGCGCATGCAGCTGGATATCCTTGGTCGGAGACCACATCGTCGCGTCGGGGCTCGCCGGAGAAGCGCACGGTCGACGGATTTGTGGCAACTGGTTCGATCTGTACTGCGCCGTGGCTCGTGCCGATCAGGCACCGTACCGGGCGGATCGCCAAAAATTTGACCGATTGATAAAAAATGGAAACGTGCTAGCGTTCCGTCAAAGAGCCAGCGTCAAGCCAGCCAGGGGAACGAGACATGCCGCAGGGCCAGTTGATCCAGGGCATAGCCGCGGGGCGGCTTTCGCCTTCCGACTACGCGGAGAATTTCGCCGACCTGCATCCGCCGCTCGACCGGCACGAGGCGCTGGTCGAGTCGGACCGATGCTATTTCTGCTATGACGCGCCGTGCATGCAGGCCTGCCCGACCGCGATCGACATCCCGCTGTTCATCCGCCAGATCGGCACGGGCAACGCGCTCGGCGCCGCCAGAACCATCTTCGACCAGAACATCCTCGGCGGCATGTGCGCCCGCGTCTGCCCGACCGAAACGCTGTGCGAGGAGGCCTGCGTGCGCGAGGCCGCCGAGGGCAAGCCGGTGCAGATCGGACGCCTGCAGCGCTACGCCACCGATGTGGCGATGCAGGAGGGCAGGCAGTTCTACGAACGCGCCGCCACGACCGGCAAGCGCGTCGCGGTCGTCGGCGCCGGCCCTGCCGGCCTCGCCTGCGCGCATCGCCTGTCGATGCACGGCCACGACGTCACCGTCTTCGAGGCGCGGCCGAAGCCCGGCGGTCTCAACGAATACGGCATTGCCGCCTACAAGACGCCCGATGGTTTCGCCCAGGCCGAGGTCGACTACGTCACGGCCATTGGCGGCATCGAGATCGAGCACGGCAAGGCGCTCGGCCGCGACATCCATCTCGCCGACCTCGCCCGCGACTTCGACGCCGTCTTCCTCGGCATGGGGCTTTCCGGCGTCAACGCGCTCGGGGCCGATGGCGAGGACGCTGCCGGCGTGGACAATGCCGTCGACTTCATCGCCGAGCTTCGCCAGGCGTCCGACCTCGCCACGCTGCCCGTCGGCCGGCGCGTCGTCGTCATCGGCGGCGGCATGACGGCGGTCGACGCGGCGGTCCAGTCGAAGCTGCTCGGCGCCGAGGAGGTCACCATCTGCTACCGGCGCGGCAAGGACCGCATGAACGCGTCGGAGTGGGAGCAGGACCTGGCCGCCGCCAACGGCGTCGCCATCCGGCACTGGCTGCAGCCCAGGCGCGTCATCGCCGAGGCCGGCCGCGTCACCGGCATCGAGCTCGAATATACCGCCGAGCGCGACGGCAGGCTCGCCGGCACGGGCGAGACGATCGTGCTCGCCGCCGACCAGGTCTTCAAGGCGATCGGCCAGACCTTCGTGGCCGACGCGCTCAACGGCTCCGGCCCGGCGCTCGCGCTCGAGAAGGGCCGCATTCGCGTCGATGCCGAAGGCCGCACCTCCATGGCGAAAGTCTGGGCTGGCGGCGATTGCGTGGCCGACCATCGCGAGGACCTCACCGTCTCGTCGGTCGCGGCCGGGCGCGACGCGGCCGAGAGTATCCACCGGTCGTTGACGGAGTAGTTCCATGCTCCGGCCGCTTCACGTTGGGCGCCCCCTTCTCCCCTTGAGGGAGAAGGTGGATTGGCGCGCAGCGCCGAGACGGATGAGGGGTGTTGGAAGAAGCTCCAGCGTCGCGACCCCGTCCACCAACCCTCATCCGACCTCGCTACGCTCGGCCACCTTCTCCCGCAAGGGGAGAAGGGGTCGCGTCTAGCCAAAGGGAGACGTACCCATGGCAGACATCCGCAACAATTTCGTCGGCATCAGGAGCCCGAACCCGTTCTGGCTCGCCTCGGCGCCGCCCACCGACAAGGCCTACAACGTCGTGCGTGCCTTCAGGGCCGGCTGGGGCGGGGTGGTTTGGAAGACGCTCGGCGAGGACGGCCCGCCCATCGTCAACGTGAACGGCCCCCGCTACGGCGCGATCTGGGGCGCCGACCGGCGCCTTCTCGGCCTCAACAACATCGAGCTCATCACCGACCGCGACCTCCAGACCAATCTGCGCGAGATCAAGCAGGTCAAGCGCGACTGGCCGGACCGGGCAATGGTCGTCTCCATCATGGTGCCCTGCGAGGAGCAGGCCTGGAAGGCGATCCTGCCGCTGGTCGAGGATACGGGCGCCGACGGCATAGAGCTCAATTTCGGCTGCCCGCACGGCATGAGCGAGCGCGGCATGGGCTCGGCGGTGGGCCAGGTGCCCGAATATATCGAGATGGTCGCGCGCTGGTGCAAGCAGTACACGCGCATGCCCGTCATCGTGAAGCTCACCCCCAACATCACCGACATCCGCTATCCGGCGCGCGCGGCAAGGCGCGGCGGGGCCGATGCCGTCTCGCTCATCAACACGGTCTCGTCCATCACCGCGGTCGATCTCGACACTTTCAGCCCCGAGCCCTCGATCGACGGCAAGGGTTCGCATGGCGGCTATTGCGGACCGGCCGTCAAGCCGATCGCCCTCAACATGGTGGCCGAGATCGCGCGCGATCCCGAAACGCGCGGCCTGCCGATCTCCGGCATTGGCGGCGTCACGACCTGGCGCGACGCGGCCGAGTTCCTGGCGCTGGGCGCCGGCAACGTGCAGGTCTGCACCGCGGCCATGACCTATGGCTTCAAGATCGTCTCCGAGATGATCGAGGGGCTGAAGAACTGGATGGACGAGAAGGGCCACGCGACGCTCGACGACTTCACCGGCCGTGCCGTGCCCAACGTCACCGACTGGCAATACCTCAACCTCAACTACGTGACCAAGGCGCATATCGACCAGGATCTGTGCATCAAGTGCGGCCGCTGCCATATCGCCTGCGAGGACACGTCTCATCAGGCGATCACGGCCATGGTCGACGGACGCCGCCATTTCGAGGTCATCGAGGAGGAGTGCGTCGGCTGCAATCTGTGCGTCAATGTGTGCCCGGTCGAGGGCTGCATCGACATGGTGGCGCTTCCCGCCGGCGAGATCGACCGCCGCACCGGCAAGACCGTGCAGCCGACCTACGCCAACTGGACGACCCATCCCAACAACCCGATGTCGAAGGCGCCGGGCAAGGTGGCCGAACCGGCGGAGTGACGGGCCCGGTGCTTCTGCGGTCGATCGCTGGTCGGTACGCGGGCAGGAAAACGCGCCGGCTCCCTCCCCCTCGAGGGGGTCTGAAGGACGGGCGAGACAAGCGGCTCGCCCAGGTCGGTGGCCGCGAAGCGGCCGGGTGGGGTCGCTCTTGATGGGCGGGACGCAATCATGGATCGACCGGCGAGACATGGATTCCCGACACGCTCCGCTCGTTCCTCGCTCGCGCGGCCGGGAATGACGGAGGTGGGGGTGTCAGCGGCCAATCGCAGACGCCGGAGATTGGGGCGATGCCTTGGCAAATCGGTCATTCGCGACCGCGCGAGCGAGGAACGAGCGGAGCGGTTCAGTTGTCTGCTTCCTCCGCTTCCGGGAACGATGGACGCAGCCGCCAACCTTCCTCATCCTGAGGTGCGACCCTGAGCTCGTCGAAGGGGAGCCTCGAAGGACGCACCCCGGATGTCCCCATGAGCCAGCTGCAGCCATTCGACATCGTCTCGCCGGAGTTTCACGCCGACCCTCATCCCACCCTCGCCGCCATGCGCGCGGCGGGGCCCGTGATCCGGATGAAGCTGCCGATCTTCGGCCGGACCTGGGTCGCGACCTCGCACGAGGCCTGCGCGTCCGTGCTCAAGGACCAGCAGGGCTTCGCGCGCGATCCGCGCAATGCCGGCCGTCGCATCGAGCGGATCATTCTCTCCCTCCTGCCGCGCTCTGTGGCACTGCTCGCCGACAACATGCTCGGCCATGACGATCCCGAGCACCGGCGGCTGCGCGGTCTGGTCGACGAGGCATTCGCGCGGCGCGGCATCGAGGCGATGCGCCCGGAGATCGCTTCCATCGCCGACCGTCTTCTGGACCGTTTCGAGGGCATGGCCGAGGCCGATCTCATGGCCGGCTACTGCCGCGAACTGCCGCTCACCGTCATCTGCGCCATGCTCGGCTTCCGCGAGGCCGATCACGACCGGTTCCGCGAATGGCTGGGCGGCCTCACCGACACGGCGGGCTTCGGCGCCGTCGCGCGGGCGGTGCCGGGGGTATTCCGGGCGGTGCGCTACATCCGGAGCACCGTGCGCGGCACGATCCCCACCGCTCCCGACGGGCTCGTCGCGCATCTGAGGGAGGCCGAGATCGAGGGTCGGCGACTGTCGGAAGACGAGCGCGTTTCCATGATCTTCCTTCTCTTCGGGGCGGGGCAGGAGACGACCACGCATCTGATCGCCGGAGGGCTGCTGGCGTTGCTCGCCGACGACGAGGCGCGGCGCCGCATTGCCGGCGATCCCGACGCGATGCCCCTCGCGGTCGAGGAATGCCTGCGCCACGTCTCGCCGGTGCAGACGACCAAGCCCCGCTACGTCACGCGCGACATGGAGTTCTTCGGCGTCGCGCTGCGGCGCGGCGAGACGGTCGTGCCGATGATCGCGGCGGCCAATGGCGATCCCGTCAGGTTCGACCTGCCCGAGCGTTTCGACGCCGGACGCCATCCCAATCCGCATCTCGCCTTCGGCACGGGCGTGCATTTCTGCCTCGGCTTCCAGCTCGCGCGCGCCGAGGCGGCGATCGCCGTCGAGCGGCTTTTCGTCCGGTTCCCCGTGGTCCGGCTCGCCATCGATCCCGACCGGATCGTCTGGCGCAGGCGTCTCGGCATCCGCGCCATGGCCGGGTTGCCGGTGCGGCTGCGCTAGGGGGGCGATGTCCCACCACCTCCGTCATTCCCGACCTTGCGAGCGAGGGAATCCACGCCTCGCCGGTGGATCGTCGGGCGGTGCGCGGGCAGGAAGGCACCGCCGGCTCCCTCCTCCCTGAGGGGGTCCGAAGGACGGGCGAGACAAGCGGCTCGCCCAGGTCGGTGGACGGCCAAGGGCCGGCCGGGTGGGGTCGCTCGTGATGGGCGGGGCGCTCTCATGGTTCGATCGGCGAGGCCTGTGGTGACGCCGCGTCTTTCGATTGAACGGCGAGGCCTGGATTCCCGACACGCTCCGCTCGTGCCTCGCTCACGCGGCCGGGAATGACGGCAGTTCTGAAGTCGTTGCCCAAATTGCGACGTTTGCGATTAGCGGCTTCCGCAGCAATCCCGTCATTCCCGACCTTGCGCGCGAGCGGAGCGAAGCGGGAAGTGTCGGGAATCCACGCCTCGCCGGCGGATCGAGAGGTGCATCCCCGTCATTGCGTGGACATCCAGCCCCCGCCATCTGCGACCGGCCGCACGCACCCCCATCTCCGTCATTCCCGACCTTGCGCGCGAGCGAAGCGAAGCGGGAAGTGTCGGGAATCCACGCCTCGCCGCTGGATCGAGAGGTGCATCCCCGTCATTGCGTGGACATGACGCCCGCGCCGCCGCGCAGCCGCGCCGTTGCCGCGCGATTTCATCCACGCTTTCGCGGCATGGCCTATCCTTGCCGGCAGTCCCTT